>Ga0209237_1000004_pt1 | contig 86840 bp, 93 predicted proteins | sample GraSoi013_1_40cm_2_FD_185820 | JGI IMG/M metagenome (GOLD analysis project Ga0209237, IMG submission 185820) | Grasslands soil microbial communities from the Angelo Coastal Reserve, California, USA - Sample 10_02_2013_1_40cm (SPAdes) (version 2) | ecosystem: Environmental > Terrestrial > Soil >...
GAGTGGGACGAATTCTTTGAATTCTCAAACTGGAACTGGGATCTTGTGCTTGGAAGGTTCCAGTACAGATTTTCCGTAGGACCCATCGACTGGAACAATCCGTACATACCTCGCGGAATCAGCGCCCGTCCAGAGCGCAAGTTACGAGACCATATCTCCGCATAGGCCGAACCTGCCGCAACCGGCGATGCAGCACTAGACGCTACCTTTATAGCGACAGGACTAGGGTCTCCGCACTCGACTCGATTTATGAGCGAAGAAGGCTTCATGCCTGGAGCCACAACAGTGGGACTAGTCTGCAAAGATGGCGCTATACTAGCTTCAGAGCGGAGATACTCGTACGGGACCTTCGTTATGAGCAAAGTAGCCAAGAAAGTCTTCAAGATCACAGATAACATCGGAGTAGGTTGCGCCGGGATAATCGGCGACATGCAAGTTCTTGCACGAGAGGCTAACGCCTACATGAGCATATACCGGTATGAGAGAGGAAGACCGGGCACGGTGAAGAACACCGCAAAATTATTTGCATCAATCCTTTCTAGCAGACGCCTATTTCCTTACCTCGCACAGACAATAATCGCAGGAATCGACGACGGTGTCCCTGAACTATTCGTCTTGGACCCTATCGGGTCAGTTCTCGGCGACAAGTTTGCCGCTGTAGGAACTGGCGCAGAGATCGCAATGGGAGTTCTTGAAGCTGAATACAGAGATGGCCTCTCTGTAGAGGAAGCTAGGCCTCTAATTCTCAGAGCGATAAAGTCCGCGGTAGCGCGCGACATCTCAAGCGGCGACGGAGTTGACCTCTTGATAATTACACATGACGGGATTAAGGAAGAATCCCAAAAATTCGCCTAAACACGATACTCGCAGGCAAATTCTGTTATAGGGTCATCCGCCCCAGTGGGCTCGAGGCTGAACTCGCATGTTGATTAAGAGGGACCTCATTTCCATTCAGAAGCAGCTTGTTCATTATGACGAGGCCCGCGAAGCAGTACTGAGCTTGTCGAGAACTGCGACGAGGCTCGCGGGGTCGTCGATTCTGGAGATTCATCGAGGAGACATGGAATCCGCGTCAAATACACTTCGCAAGGTTGAACAGACCTTGAGCAAGATACAGATCCTGTCGGATGACTTCTCTGAGTTCAAGAGCTCGGCGGGCGTGGTCGTCGCATTCCAAGAATATGTCGAGGCTATGACCCTTCGATCCTTCGCGCAGAGCGAGCGGATCCCGACAATTTCGGAATTGAAGACGGACAATCGGAGCTATGTTCTGGGATTGCTCGATGCCGTCGGCGAATTTCGCCGCATGGCCTTGAACTGCCTCCGGAGAGGCGAAGTGAGGAAAGCCGAAAAGCTGTTGGGAGCGATGGAGGGCATATACGACGATCTCCAATCTCTCGAACACACATCGATCATTCCCACGTTTAGGGTCAAGATGGATGCTGACAGGCGCATCATAGAATCCACCCGAGGCGACGTGGTCACCGAGGTAAGACGCTTCGCACTTGAACAGTCGCTGGACAAGTTGGAGAGGCGGCTGAGTGCCTCTTCGAAGAATTGACCTCAGAAAAACTCTTCCAGTTTGTAGACACGAATCACGCCGCATCATTACAGCGAGACCTGTCAACACGTGTCAAATGCACCGACGATCCTATTTTCGAGCCTCGATACTTCTGTGGAATGGACGCAGCCTACGAGGGCGACACTGCCTTTGTCGCTGCTTCCGTCTGGGACGCGACTAACATGGAGATTATTGAGACCGCGACAACGGTCGATGGTGTGTCGACCAAGTATGTTCCTGGTTTTCTCGGGTTCCGAGAAGGACCTCTCCTCGTAAGGATCGCGGAAAAGATCCGACAGAAGCCCGACGTTTTCCTCATTGATGGACAAGGAGTCGCGCATCCCCGAAGATTCGGATTGGCGTGTCATGTGGGATTGGCATTAGCCAGGCCAACAATCGGAGTAGCAAAGTCCCGCTTGTATGGAAAAGCAGATGACAGCAATATACTGGACCCTGAGGGCGAAGTGATCGGGAGAATCCTAACCGCTCGCAATCGAAAATTCTACGTGAGCGTCGGCCACAGAATCTCTCTTGAGACCGCTTCCAGCCTAGTCGAGAAGTCCATCGTGAACGGCCATCCTTCACCACTGAGAGAGGCACATCTCGAATCTATCCGGGCCAAGCAGGGTGGTTCAGACTGAAGCCTTCGCATCTCCTCGCCCTGTACAGGCTTGCCGAGATGGGAGCCTATCAGGCGAACGTGCCCTACAGCACGAGCCTCGTGGCAAAGAGCATCGGCGTATCACAGCAGACTGCCTCTCGTAGACTGATAGAGATGGAGAGGCTAGGTCTTCTCACCCGATCGGCCGAGGGAAGAAACCAGACAGTTAGGATAACAAAAGAGGGTCTCGACAGCCTGACCCAGATGTACCGAGTGTTAAGATCAGTTTTCGAGGCTCCGAAATCTGAGGTGGAGATTAATGCGTTAGTCTTCTCCGGTCTGTCTGAGGGCGCCTATTACATGGGCCTGGAAGGATACAGGAAGCAGTTTAGGTCTAAACTAGGATTCGACCCATTTCCCGGAACACTGAACCTCAGAGTGAGAAAGGAGGACCTGGGTGCGCGACGAGAACTCGAAAGTAATGCCTTCGTCGACATAGAAGGATTTGCGAACAAGACACGAACCTACGGAGCAGTGAAGGGTTATCGAGCTATCATCAACGGGGAAGTTCAAGGGGCAGTAATCGTTCCTGTTAGAGCTCACTATGGAGAAGACGTCATCGAAATCATCTCGCCCGAGAAATTGAGGACACGTTTCAACCTGAAAGATGGTGATTCAGTCAACATTAGGGTGCTTTTCGGGGCTTAGCCCTCTTCGTCCAGCGCTTTGCTACTCTCTGTTTGATTCCTGTACTGCTATTCAACCCCTTAGATCCGAACTTCGGAATCTGTACAATCCGAATAGGGGGATGCTGTACTCTTAGGAGCTCCTCGACTGAAGCCTTGATCTGCTTTTGGTCATAGCCGACGCAGATAATGTCCGGCCTTACTTCCTGTAATATGCCTAAGAGATCTAGACGCGTGTGGCCTAGCATCGCCTTGTCGACCACTCGAAGAGAGCCTACAAGTTCCCTCCTCTGACCTTCAGGCAAGATCGGCATTCGTCCTTTCCGACTAAAGACAGTTTTGTCTCGAGCCACCACTACGATCAACTTGGCTCCCGGGCCGCCCTTTCTCTTGGAGGCTTCCAGGAATCTAATGTGGCCAAGGTGGAGAAGATCGAATGCTCCAGTCGCTAGAACGATTTTTCCACGAGCCAACTTATTTCATCCGTAATCTTGAGCAGTAAGTTATGGGTGGAAGAACGATTCGAGGGTCTGTTTTCCTGAGTCCTTCACGATAGCACTCTTCGCCCGCTCTACTGCAGTCCTTACTCTTTCCTCATTGAAGTCCCTCTCCCCGCAAAGGAATCTGACAAGGTCATCTGTTCGAGGCTCACTCCAATAGAGTGTGTAGTCCGAGGTGACCTCGGGTTTGAGGAAGATTTGCCTGATCCGATTCAGGTTTGGTGGCGGCTTGAAATCCGGATTTTTCTGGGCTATACCCTCAATAGTGCCATTTTCTCTCAGGAGCTTAAGCGCTGTCTTGGGACCGATTCCCTTGAATCCGTCTGGATTGAAGTCTGTGCCTATCAGGATTCCGAGATCTATCAGTTGTTCTTTCGTAAGCTCGAGCGATTCCAAAGTGGCCGCGACATCGAGGATCTCAGGGTCCACCTGCACATATGCCTCTTTCAACGGCAACTTCCTCCTCCCGCTTATTGCAAGATTCCTGACAAGCCTAGTCGCGCCAAACAACAGTGAGTCGTAGTCTTGACTGACGGCGGACCACACGTCACCGCGAGCAGCCATGTACGCCGCCTGCGCCTCTCCTTCGGAAGGCGCCTGGACGTATGGTACTCCAAGGTATTCGAGCAGTCGATGAGCATCTTCAACCATCATGTCCTTCAGACTCGCGGTAGCCTGAGCGTATTTCTTGGCCTCTTCAACCTCACCTCGAGAAATTGCTTGCTCATACTTCACCGTAGCCTCTTCCTTGACGGCTCTCCGCCGTTTGATCTCGGTCTCCTTCAAAGCAGGAGGTGTCCCGTCGAAAACATAGACGAGACGTATTCTACGCTCTGCAAGATTTGTTGTCCGGTAGAGGAGACCACTAAGATGGCTCGTTACACGGCCCTGCCTGTCCATCAATGGAACGCCCGCGGGGCCTCGTATTATCGCAAGGAACTGGTAGAGGGCATTGTAAGCGTCCACAGCAAACGTCTTGCCCGATAGTTCATCGAGCGTTATCCTTCGGTGTGGGACGAGATCCCCAAGATCGACACCCAACCTAGGCTATCCTCACGATCGTCGCGCGCGGTATTTTGCTGCTCTATTCGCGATAAGAGCCCCGACGGACCCCCCTCCAACTCCACCATCTATGTTCACGACTGCTATTCCCAGAGAACAGGACTGCAACATTGCGGCCAAGGCTGCGATGCCCTTGTCCCCAAATCCATAGCTTCGGGAAGTTGGAATCCCAATGACGGGAACGTCGACGAGTCCTGCGACCACCGTCGGTAGGGCTCCTTCTCTCCCTGCGACAACGAGAATGACGTCTGAGTCCCACTTGACCAGGTCGGAGAGTGGTTTGAAGAGCCTGTGCAGTCCTGCGACACCGACATCGTAATAGACCCGGGTCTTGCAGCCCATCTCCTCAGCGATCACCTTGGCCTCTTCCGCGACTGGAATATCCGACGTACCGGCCGTAAGTAGGCCGAGCCTTCCTCCGGTCTCTTTGCCGCGGTAAGAATTCAGCTTGGCTAGAATCATGCCTGACCCTTCAAAGAATTGAATTCGCGATTTTGGAATTCGCTTAGCCCGGATTAGCCGCAAGTGTTTCTTAGTTGCTCGACTCACAATTGCCCGGCCGGTCCTTTTCACCATCGCCCCGACGATTTCTGCGACTTCTTGTGGAGTTTTTCCCTCGGCGAGAATTATTTCCGGCAGTCCTTTCCTTAATTCTCGCCCTACGTCCAAGCGGGCAATACGAGCCACTCTCTTGATGGCGAGCAGACTAGTCTGGTTTTTCAATCCCTCGAACCCGGAGTCGAATCTCGCCAATTCGCCCTGCGTGGCCATAGAGAAAGTTTCAGATGGACAGTTTAAAGTACAATGGGCCAGTCATGTTCCTCCGAACTTGGGAGAATCGCTTCCGCAAAACCTTCAACAGAAATTCGACGCAGCCGTTTCACAGCTTCGACTGAGCAAAGGAGCGATTGTGGCGTTGTCCGCGGGTGTTGACAGCTCGCTCGTTGCCCTTCTTGCGTACAAGGCGCTCGGCGACCGTGCCGTCGCCGTCACCGGAGTTTCTGAATCGCTCCCTCCGCACGAGTTGGAAATTGCGAAGGAAACGGCGAAGGGAATCGGAATCAAGCACTTGGTGGTACAGACTGATGAACTTCAGAATCCTGAGTACACGTCGAATCGTGCCGACCGATGTTACCATTGCAAGGATACTCTGTACCGTGAACTACGGAGCCTCGCGGACAGTCTAGGACTTGAAGCGATTCTTGACGGGATACAAGTTGACGATCTGAATGATGATCGTCCCGGCTTCATAGCCGCTCAAGAAGCGGGTGTGAAGAGCCCATTGCTGATAGCATCTTTCTCAAAAGCAGACGTTCGAGAGACCGCTCGGTTACTAGGGCTCTCAGTCTGGGATAAGCCGGCAATGCCCTGCTTATCCTCCCGAATCACTCATGGCGAAGAAGTCACCGCCGACAAGCTTGGAATGATTGGTCAGGCGGAGCTGTACATCAAGGAATTGACAGGGGTAAGGAATCTGCGGGTCCGGTACAGCAACTCTTCTGCTAGAATCGAGGTTGCCCCCGAGGAGAGGAAACTTTTCTTTGACGAAGCTGTGATGGACCAAATTGACCGAACACTCAAGCAGTTGGGTTTCATGACCGTCACATTAGACTTCAAGGGTTACTCTAGGAAAGAAAGAACGCCCCCTGCGGACCCATTGCTTCTTCCTATGGCAAGTCTATCTCAGTAATTACTCCGGTACCCCAAGCAGGGCCAATAGTTCGTTCAAGACTCTGTAAGTGAACCCCCAGACTACTTTTCCGCTTACGAGAAATGATTCAACCAACATCCGTGTTCCTCTGATCTCCACCTCCGAGGTTCCCCTAAGTGAAGGAAGCTTCGCCAACGAGACCCAGAACGCTTGTTGAATCTCTGGTCCAGTGATCACCTCAGGTCGACGCTGAAGGCCATACACCCACGGCTGAACCCTCATTTCGACACGCCTTCCGGGATGACCTACACTCAAAACACCCAACTCCTCTCCTTCTCTGCTTAGTTCCAATCCCACCTCCTCGCGGACCTCCCTCTCCAACGCCTTCTGTGTAGAAACATCGAACTTCTCAATCCTTCCGCCAGGGAGACCAATCTGGCCCGACCACGGATCGTTACTCCTCACCACACGGTGAATTAGGAGAGTGCTGAGTTCGTCAGCAGAGTCTTGGCATAGAAGAATAGCTACAACTGCATCCACTCTTTCATTGTTGCTCGATCGAGGATTGGACGAGAGGTTCTCTTTCAGCCTCATCAATCTCTGGCTCAAGGGTGTGGTAGGCATTGTACCGTTCTGCAATCTCGACATTTTAGGACAATAAAAACGCGGAATTGATGGGTGGACTCTTATGAGTCGAATCCTTCCTTCCCGATCAACGGGACGAAGGCGACCCCTCCTAGAGAGGTACGTTCAATCCGTCCCCTCTCATCCTTCCGCGCTTTTACGAGTTCTTGGGGGAACATGCGGCCGCCAACTGGGATCACGAGAATCCCTCCTGGTCGTAGTTGTCCTACTAGTGGTTGCGGAATCTTGGGCGCCGCAGCAGTGACAACTATTCTGTCGTAGGGGGCTCGATCTGGGTAGCCTAGCGAGCCGTCACCCTGGACCAGAGTTACCCGGTCAGAATAACCAGCTTTCTCTAGATTGGACCGTGCAGCCTTGACTAGCTCATGGACTAATTCTATCGTGTAGACGCGACCTTGGGATCCGATCTGCTCTGCGACTGTAGCGGCGTGGTAGCCGCTTCCGGCCCCTACCTCTAGCACTTTGTTGCCGATCCTCAGTTCCAGTGCTTCGTTCATAATGGCCACCATGTAACGCCCGGCATTGTTTGCCGTGTGGCGCGCTGATGGTCTGACCTCGATCAGTCGGCAGAGGAGTATCGTTGTAGGCGTAAGGGCGAAGCTCGTTTGAGATGAACAGTTCCCGCGGAACCTTCCTTATTGCCGTGATCACTTCGGGGGATCGGAGTAGTCCTTCGCTGATTAGTCTCTGAACCATTCTCTCCCTTTCACTGGCGAAATCCACTGACCTAGCTATCGCCTCCGCTACCTTTCTAGTTTTGAAGGATATTTAGCATGAAATGTGCACTCCCTCTTCAGGGTCTTTCAATCGATCTTTCATGCGTACGGTCATCCGGCTATCCTCTCGACGCACCCGACCACGCTAGAGATAACGACAGACCATGAACTTACTCATCGAGGAGACTGCGTAGTCGCGGTGAAATCTTCAAGCGCAATTCGAAACCTGCCAGCGGACTTGAAGCGAGTTCTGTCGAGTTCGAGCGGGCGTGGCCGACTACGGCTCCAGGTTGGGCCTTTCGAGTTCACCGTGAAGGGCAAAGGAGACCCTCGATTAACCTTCTCGCACGAAACGGACTTGGTCGTCAGAAAAAGCGGCTTCATTTCTGATCGAACTCTGATGATCCATGCGGACAAATCCTCGATGGACATCCCTCGAGACATGGTCCGATTGCTTCAGGACCCGACGAGTAGGGTGACAGTTGAAATCTCTGCTAACGACCGTGGACGACTTTGAGGTCAACCGCGACTTGCCATCTCATAGGAGCCACTTGACGAACTCTGTTAGTCCTTAAGACTCGTTCCGCGACATAACCAGACGCTTTGATCCCTTGTTCGATCTCATTTCGAGAATCTTCTTCCCAATTCTCGCCTGCGAAAGTGTAGTAGTGGAAAATGCCGCCCGAAGGCTGGAGCGCGTCACACGCCTCTTTGATGAAGTCTTTCGACGCGGATGGATGGTTCATTATCACTCGGCCCGCACTTTGGCTAAGCTCTCTTCGGATGACCTCCCGTGCATCCCCGAGGTGGGCATGGACCTTCGATTCGACCTTGTTCGCTCGCACGTTTTCTTCGAGTAGATCTACCGCTTGCGGATTGGAGTCGATCGCCTCCACCCTGACATCGTCAAGCCTTTTCGCAATCAAGATTGAGAATGGTCCAACTCCAGCAAACATGTCCACCACTCGTTCACCCTCGTCAACCAGCTGCGCAATCCTTTGATGCTCGGCAGATTGTCGAGGGGAGAAGAAGACCTTCGACAGATCTACCTTGAAGACGCATCCGTGTTCTTTGTGAATTGTGTGGGTCCTATTCTCTCCCGCGATGTATCGGAGAGGCGTGATTCTCTCAGTTCCAGAGACCCATCCGCGTTTTGCGAATACGGCCCGCACATTCGGGTGAACTTCCATTATCGCCTCGGCTATGCTCGTTTCGTAAGCGGCGAAGTCAGAGTCGAGTTGAAGAACAGTGATGTCGCCGACAACGTCGAAAGACCTAGGCAGGCTCGACAATAAGCTGGGCGATATGCGGTCTGCGAGCGCCTCTTCTAGAGTTCGCGGGTGCTTGGTCCGAGGCTCGAAATCTTCGATTGCCGAACTCGCATTTGGAACAAGCTTCCGTAGCTCGTCAATCTCAAACCTAGTGGGGTCGCGTACCAGCGGTAGTATGATGGTTTGATCCTGTGTTCTTACGAAGAAATTTCGATCAAGAATCTCCTTTTTGACCAGGCTCTTTATCGCGGTTTCGGCCATTGACCGAGGTACTCGGAGGCTCGGTCTCTCAACCCGACGCTCTGTGGATGCTGTTTCCCGAAAAGTCAACTAGCCAGACTCGGCAATCGCTTGAAGCTCCGTCCTGTTTCTCAGCCTCTTAAGGAACTCTAGATCAGCCAATGCGATCTCGGCCGAGAGTCTCACATCCTCATCGACATCATCAAGTGCTGTCATCAATCCTTGCCTAGCTCTCTCATCCCCGATCGAGCCCAGCGCCACCGCTGACTCGTGTCTGACAAGCACACTCTCATCCTTCGCCAACGCCTCCAACAATGAAGGTACAGCAGACTTGAATTCCAGCTGTCCCATAGCGAATGCCGCTTCGTGCCTCACGAGGGGACTGGGGTCTTCTCGGAGAGCTCGGGCCAGCGCCGGGATCGCATCCTCTCTTTTCATATCAGCTAGCATACAGACTCCGTGGATTCTAAGGACAATGCTAGGTCGACCATCCAGAACTTTATTGATGAAAGCCACGTCACCTTTCGAAAATGCCCACTCCATCTTCTCCAGAGTGTCAAAGTCCCTTGAATAGTCAGTCATTCGAATCGTCATAGATCTCGGTTCTACCGTCAATTCATCCTATTTGTAATTCTTCTCTCCGGCGAGAATCTTAATGGAGAGCTTATTCTCGGCAGGAGGTATCGGACAAGTATATTCTTCGCTATAGGCGCAATAGGGATTGTAAGCCATGTTGAAGTCCAGTTCGTAATCGTCCCCGCCTTCCTCCTCAAGGTCTAGATATCTTCCCGCTACGTAGGTCTCGCGACCAGATGTCTCGTCGGAGAACGGCACGAAGAGCGACCGAGCATACGGGTCCTCAGCAGATTTGTAAACGATTAATTTCAGGATTCGTCCCTCAATCTCGAACGCGAGCGCTCCATACTTCAAGTAGGCTTGTCTCGTTCCTGTGCTAGTGGCGATTATGATGGGCTTTGCCGTGTCGAATCGTTTCAGTTTCGAAGTGAAACGGTAGCCGGGGTCGGGTGGAAAATAGTTCAGTCCTTTGAAGTTGGTGCGTTCGTTTGGTGGAATCGGGGACTCTATGTCATTCCTAAGGAAGGAGTCCTTGTCCACGCGGAGGGATAGAACTTCCTGTTCAAACTGGGTCTTCACTAATTTACCCTAATTAGCTCAACGACGGCTTGCTCTATTTTAGTTGGACTGTGATCTCTGATCCAAGACCGGTGGTTCGTCGGAGCCCATTGCTTTCTCATAGCATTCAGGGCAATACGGTCCAGTGTAAACGCCGTGTTTCGTACAGGAACGCTCAATTATCTTGGGGTTTTTGTGAATACGTTTCATTACGCCAAGACGAGCCAACTCTCGTAGTGGATCACTTTCCTATCAAACTAACCCGACTAGAATGAAGGGCCTGGGTTCAGTTGTGGCGGGCCCGGAGGGATTTGAACCCTCGACCACTCCCCGAACGAGCCTCGTAGGCTTGTTCTTCAGGTTAAGAGCTTCAGCCTTCGTTGAGCCTGCTGCTCTACCTGGCTGAGCCGCCCGGCCAGACCCTTGACGATCCGGCTTACGGGCCCAGAAGACCCGCCAAGTGCGGCGCAACTCGAAGATTTCTATTAAAGATTGTCCGAGTTTTCTAACACTAGCATTCTCCCGATTTGGGGCCCAAAGACCCCCTTCCGTCCGACGCCCTGGGTGTTCCTACCCTAATTCTCTCGTGGTAACACAAGCCTTCCGCGGTACGCTTTCGACCCTCTTCTGGAGAAATACCATCGGCCGTCGACACTAGATGCTGACCAGACTGCGCGCTCTAATCCCCCTAGTAGCCCTAGCTCTAACCCTCTCCCTAGCGGCAGCCCCACTCGTCGAGGGGGTAGCTCCATACAATCTTACGATCAGCCCAACCGTCCCGGTCAGTCTTGGGAGCACAATCACAATGACCTTGACCGTATCAGGCGGGACGAGGAATAGTGCGTATACCGTTACATTCGATGTCGTAAAACCCAATGGGACGGGGAGCGCGACGGTTTCCAAAGTCGTAAGCACTGATAATCGTGGAAATGGTGGCGTGTCACAATTCTACCCGGACCCTTCGTTTACCGCGGTGAGCGGCACAGTGGCTACCGATGTAGGAGGGGTCTACAATGTCTACGTTAACCAAACCTCTCCAACTAACGTTGGCATAGTCGCAACTGGCCAGTTCACTGTCAGCTCAATGCTGAACGTAGTGGTTTCCCAGCCGGTTCCTGGAACTGTTCTGCAGAGAGGGCAGACCACAACCATTAGTGCGACTGTGTCGGCCCTCAGTGGTCCTGACAATGCTGCCACGGTTTATGCAAACACCCCTTCGGGTGGGCGGCTACTTCTTCCCCAGACAAGCCCTGGAGTCTACACTGTCAATTATCTGGTCTCTAGCTCGGATCCCACCGGGACGTGGACTATGGTCGTGCAAGCCAGCGATAGCGTCGGAAACTCCGGGATTAGCTCTCCCGTAAACATCACGATTGCCAAGAATGATCTGATCATCGACTCCTTGGTCGCCTATAATTCGAAGGGAGATCCGGCGACAAGCTTCTCTACCGGGGACTCTATTCATGCTTTCTTCCGAATAAAATACTCCCTCGGCACGTCCTATCTGACCTCCGGGCAATACGCGGTTGGCCTCAGGAACCCTTCGGGGGCATTGATCGCAAATCTCACTGCCGCATATGATACTTCACGTTTCGGATTCTACACATCCACAGGCTATCCGGTCTCTGCATTCGATCCGGGCGGAACCTGGACTTTGATTGTGAGCGCTAACAGTGTAAACGATGGATTTGGAAATACAGGACCCGATCTCGCAACTTCTGTTCCCTTGCAAATGGTAACTTCGCCTTTGAGCTACTGGCCCTTCGTGGTCGCGGGAATTGTAGCAGTCGTAGGGGGCATCGTAACCGTAAAACGGTTTGATACTTCCCTCGAAGGATTTCAGCACTTGGAACAGATGATGGGCGGACCGCTACCAAGAGGCGCGAGCATACTCCTTCTTGGAGACGCAGGGAGCGGGAAGACGATACTCTCCTACCAGCTTCTTCACGACGAGTTGGAATCGGGCCGATTATGTGCTCTGTTATCGTATGATGCGTTCCCCGAAGATGTTCAAGCCAGAATGACAGAGTTTGGTTGGGACATCATCTCTCATCTGAGAAAAGGCCGTCTGAAGATCATCGACTGCTATTCTGGATTGGCGGGACAGGGCGAGGGCGCGATCAAGGATCCGTCAGACCTCACTGAGCTGAATATCCAGATCACGTCCTTCATCGCCAAGGCCAAGGGGGGCCCTGTGACTGTAGTGCTGGACTCTCTAACCCCAATTTTCAACGGGGTTGATGAGAAACAGGCGATCAACTTCATCCAGACGCTCGGCGCGAAGGTAAAGAAGACTGGCGGATTGTTCATAGAGACTGCTTCAAAGGGCTCGATTCCTGATGACGCTGCGGCGAAGCTCAAGACCATGGCCGATGGTGTTATCGAACTTGGCATCGTCAGGTCGAGAGGAAAATCGCATCGATTTCTCACGCTTCCGAAGATGGAGAGGAGACGGATCTCGTCGGATTCCGTGCCCTTCCAGATCGATCGGACGAGAGGATTCGTCTTCCGGGTTTCGCGCTTCAGACTGTTGAAGAAACGGTTTTTCGACCTATTGGCCCAACATCACCTATTTCGGAGCGCTGAATCGGATGAGAATAAGCCGAAGCCTCCACCGATCAAGGGACCTCCTGCTCGACCACGCTGAACAACGGGCAAAACTAACCGGATCTATCTGAAAATAGACCTACCCGTATTCGTCTCGCCGCGCTTTGGCTTCAACTAATACTACTGCGCCGGCATCAGTTCAGGAGCGGCGTGGGCGCGGAGGACTAGAATGCTACCGGGCGCTGCTCTTCCGGTTTGCCCGAGGCCTCTTGGTTGATCATGTCGTATTTTGCCCTCACAAGCTCCATGAAAGGAACTAGGTCCTTCGAGGATCGAAGGGTGAAGGCTGCCCAAGTCCGTTTCTTCACCTGATCTCTAGCCCTCCAGTCTATCGACTGGTCTTCAACAATTTTGGTCCTGGCCTTCTGGTCTGAATGGATTGTTGCGCTGATCTCTTCTCCTCTAGCGTGGACATGGAAGAGTTGTCTGCTGCCATAGTAGAATGAAGGAATCGGTTCTCTCGTATGCTTCTCATACTGTACCTTCATGGTCACGCCTTTCATTTGTCTCATTCTAGTTCGAAGTACTTGGAACAGGGTCCATGTCTGAGGTTGCACTCTGTCGGCTATGAAGGAGAGGTCTGTGGTTTCTATATGGGGCATTCTTGTAGCGGCACTGTGACGCTAATCTACTAAAAAAGGTATATTGTTGAGCCCGAACAGCTCTTCCCACTTCACGAAGAACTATCCTAGGCCACAAAGACCGCGTCGATCCATTACATTGCCGCTGATGGGGTCATAAGAACTCTCTTGCTAAAGCCCGCTTTCAAGAATTCAAGACACCAAGCCCAATTCTAGAATCCCAGGCCTCAATGTTACCATCCACCGCTACCAGATCCGCTACCACCTAGCGAGTCTCCAAAAAAAATCTCTCCCGCGACACAAAAGAGCGCTTTGCGAAGATTTCGCTCCGAGCAGGTTTACTATCTTTCTTTTTCTGTTATCTTTTTCTCGACCCCCCGGAGGGTATGTCTGAAATAAGAAAGTCCTTCACACTTTTCAGACGATGGACGGAAGGAATAGGCTTCTTGCTAAGCGTTAGACTTTGAGTCCTTTCTTGAGATTCTCTTTGGGCTCGTACTCAAGCATCATTACGGATTGTTGTGATTCCGTCGCCTCTCCCTTCTTGCGAGAAGTAATCGCAACTGGCGTGAACCCACTTGAGATAGCGTAGCTCGTCGAATCCTCTCCCTTCTCAGTACAGTGAATAAGAAGCTTGTAGAGCGGCTGTCGGTGCGTAAACACCATCTTCGTAGCCTCAACCCCAACAACAATCGCGTGAGCACCACATGCTGTACAACTCAGACCCTCGTGCCGCGCAATCTTGAGACCACAATCAGGACACCAAATATCCTCATCCCTTCTCGCTATGAAGATAGACTGCCAGACTCCCAAGTGTTTCCTCGGACTACATGCTTGCCACTCTGTAACATTCAGTCGGACTGGTCTGAATGCCCACGCTGCCTCCTCTCTCCATCGAGAGAGATACTCCGCTTTCTCTTCGCAACCTTTGTGAAAGTAGCTTCTCTTCCCTTCTTGGCTGAAGGAAGCAGAAACAGGCTCATCGCGATGAATTATTCCCGAACAGGCGCTGCAGTTGACCATTTTTCCGAGTCGATAATGAAAAGGCGTGCGCCGGATATCAGAGCAGTGTTACTCTAGAGTTGAAGCTAGAAATCGACAAGTTCGAGGAACTTCAGAGCGTCTAACAATCCCTCAGCATACGCTATACATGCGAGGGCTGTAACTGGTTTCCGTTTTTCGGCGTAGTGTCGAGAATCCTTCATGTAGCCTCGCACCATTTCGATGACATAGTCAAACTGCGACTGCGCCACCGTCGCCGGAAGCCTCTTCGCTTTCAGTCGCTTGAGGGACGCAGAGGTTGCGTCTAGATATTTTGCAGTTCTTTCCGATGCTCTTTCTCTCAAGTGAGCTCACGCAGGTCTTCCGGACTCGCACCACAGAGTAGCTCAAGAGCCTCTGCTTCCATAAAGTGAAGTCCCCCGACAACAATTATTGAGTGAGGAGCTTCGCCAAAATCCTCTTCCATCAGAGCCTTCATCTTAGCGGCTCTGACCTTCTCGTCTCGAGAGCCAAGTCTGGCAACCCCGACAGCCAATCGGGTTTCGAGACGACCATCAGCAGTAGTCATTTTGATAACAGCGTCCCGTATCGTCATTTGAGAAGTCTTTCCAGCTTGAACGTCTAAGAGGACAAGAGTGTGTAAGCCACGATCAAAGTTGTCCGAGATCGTGTCAAGCACGGATTTTGGAAGCGGCTGATCGCGAGGTATCGTGATTGACTTGCCGAATTTGTAGCTCTGCAGACCCGTGGCGCCAGATGCAGCCGACACGATGGAAGGCGCGTGAACGACTCGGGACTCAATCCCCATTCTTACCGCCGATAGCCTCAACGAGATGTGAGTGGTCGCAATCAGAGGATCCCCTGGGACTAGGAAGGCGACTCGCTCTTTGGTCGCGGCCCTCAACAACTTCTTACCCCCTTCATTTTCAAGATGACCTCTGCTGAGCACCTCGATTTTCTTTCCGATTTCCTTCTCGAGGTTTTTCAAGTCCAAGTTTGGCATGACATTCGTGTAGAATTCTCCATATGCAGAGTCCGCCCGGCGCGCCTCTTCGAGTCCCTCTAAAGTGATGCCTTTCTCATCGTTCAATCCTAAGCCTATGAAGGTCAACGACATGAGCCAGGAAAGCAATAGCTTGGCTAAATTGACTTCTCAACAATCAAAGAACAAGACTTTGATATTCACTATCGCATTCCACCCATACGCGCCTCCTCAATGCAATACGACTCAAACATTCATCGAACGGTAGGGAACGCTGATCAATGGCGAGAACCGATGCGTGAGCACCCACTACGAGCGATTCTTTCCAGATTGCTTAGGGGTCCGGGTGACCCATCAGAAGTCGAACTTGTCTATCTCCACCGCGGAGCACCCGAGAACCAAGTCCGAATTAGAGTCTCAACAATCTCACATCTAGGCAAGGGATCCTTCACGCTAGGCGACGGCGAGACGCAGATTCCCTTCCACCGAATACTCTCCGTGACGGATCAGCGATCGAGAATTATTCTCTGGCAGAAACGGAAACCTCCTAACGCCTCAGACCCAGACCGGTGACCCGCAACCTCCCGGGCATCCCGACATCTAACAGAAGATCGAAGTGAACGCCCGCGACCCGCTCAGCAACCTTCACATTCGTCAACGTGTGCAGAGTGACCTGAGAAACTGAGGCATCAGACACCCCCTCAGCCAACGCCATGTAAGGCACAATCATATCTCCCATATGCCTATCCAGGAAAGCTCCCGAGCCCAATTCCTCCAAGAGCTTCCTCGCCGCATCCTCTCCAACTACCTCTGAAGGTCGACCTCTCTCTCCCAGACTGTCCGCACCCAACACCGCTCCATTGCTAGTGGTAGCGCACACTACGATGCCACTACCGGGACCTAGGTGCGAGCCGTTCTCTGAAGCTTCGATCTGGATCTGTGGACGCGGGAGCCTCTTCTCTTCAATAACTCGCTTGGCGGCAGAAGCTTGTCTTTCAGCTACCCGGGGCGGAAGCTTCATTGAGTGACTGATCCCCGAGATCATACTGACATCTCCTCTCTCTCTCCCAACGATATTCTTCAAGACCGATGTGGGAGTCGTGGTGAGTCTTACGATTCCGCCTCCCTTAGGATAGTGTCCTCTGCGGGAGACAAGAATTGATGCGTGAAAACTCATTCTCTCTAGCAACGGCAGCGTAACTAATCGTAGATAGTCGATCGGCGGACTCCACTTTACATCCGTCCCGCCTGTAATCTCAAGCTCAACTGTTCCGGGAGAAAATGGAAGCAACGGCATCAACGTCTGAAGGACCAGAGTTACGCTACCTGCGGTTCCAACATCAAAACGAAAGGATCCTGCCTTGATTGCTCCCGGAGAGAAAATGAACTCTGTTGATCCAATCTGGACGCCTTTGGGAGATGCTCCGCACATCTGTGCGACCGCTTTCACGCTTGTGAGATGCTGGGCCCTCAATCCTGATTCAGCCCTCCCAGCTCTAATGTTGAAGATGCGAACCTCACGTCGAAGCACGGCAGCCAAGGCCAGAGAGGTCCGAAGAACCTGTCCACCACCCTCGCCTATGCAACCATCTATCTCAATCATCTCTCAAGCCGAGCAGCACCCCATTCTTTAAAGAGACTGCGATTGACCATTTGTTAATCATGGAGAACTTTCGACTATCGATCGAAAAGTCTGAAGAGATGTATTTCGGTTGTCTCGTTGATCAAAACGACAGGCTTGTCGCTTCATCCTTCGGCTCCAACTCCCGAATTCTCGAGAGACACCTAGTCGAGTACTCGACAAAGACAATTGGCAAGTCCCCAACGCGAAGTAATCACCGGCTTACTCAGGAAATGATCAAACGGTTTGACGGAACGAAGAATCTGAAAAATGTGGACCTGAACAGAAAGTTCGTTTCAACCCATCAGGCCGCAGTCTACGGTGTTCTTGAGAAGATTCCTACAGGCAAGGTCACAACCTACGGACTCATCTCAAATCATATCGGTTCAGCGCCAAGAGCAGTCGGCGGAGCAGTCGGTTCTAATCCATGGTCAATATTCATCCCATGCCACCGCGTCGTCCCCAGTACTCTAACCATCGGTAACTACTCAATGTGCGGGACCCTTGGCGAAGGTGGGAGCGTGACGAAGCGCAAATTGTTGGCACGCGAAGAAGTGCCGATCGAAGAAGACAAGATCGATTCAGTGGCTGTCTGGAAACCATCCGAAGGCAACTGATTGACTACCGGCCTCTACGTGGGTCGCTTCCAGCCATTCCATCTCGGCCACTTAGAAGCCGTCAAGTATATTCTTGAACGGGTCGACGAGCTGATAATTGTCGTCGGCAGCGCACAACACAGCCACACCCTAGACAACCCATTCACGGCCGGAGAACGAATTACCATGATACGGCTGGCTCTCAAAGAGACAGGGATACGTCCGGATCGCTTCACCGTGATCCCCCTTCCGGACGATGAGTTCCACAAGGTCTGGGTCGCGCATCTGTTGTCCCAGACTCCAAGCTTCGACATCGTCTTCACAAACGAGCCACTTACCTTTCGCCTACTCAAAGAAGCGAGACTAAGAGTCGAACGCATTCCCATGTTCAACCGAAAAACGTTCACCTCAACCGAAGTCAGGAGACGATTGCTGACTAATCGGCCGTGGCAGAAGCTCGTTCCAAAGTCGGTCGCGAGCTACCTGAAGAAGATCGATGGGGACGAACGCCTGAGGGATATTTCCAAGAGCGATAAGGCTAGCTAAAGCGAACTTCTAAGCGATCCAAGGGTTTGAGTCCCAGTCTGGCCGCAGCACTGCTCTCTCTCATCGCAATTTCCGCATACCCCTGACTTCCCAAGATAACTCCAAGCTGGTCATGCGAAATGTCGGAGTAGGTTCTAGCAATAGAACCGGATAACCGCTCATGTTTAGTTTGAAGGGATATTTGACCTCCCGCGCGTAGGCCTAGTCGTAGAAACTCCTCTTCGCGCAAATTCAAGACGAGGTTGCCGAAGGAATCAACATAAAGAACAGTGCACGTCACTATGTCATTCGAAACGATTACGCTTGGAATGTTCAGCTTCACGAGCTCTTTGACTTCAGCCCCTACCGCGTCAGGTCTGAGTCCACCCGCCAATTTCGCAGCCGCCCTCGCAAATATGTCTCTTCCATGGAACGTAGAAGAAACCTTCTCGCCCTTGAATCGCCTACTGTCTATTTGGTAAGCTGTCTCGAAACCAAGCCTGTTAGCAGCTCTGACGAGAAGACCATTATCGGGACCGACAAGCATTCCCTGCTTGCAGAGAACCACAAGAGAAAGCCTCTGGGTTCCAACACCAGGGTCGACAACACCCACATGTATCGAACCTTGAGGGAAGTAAGGCAGAGCCGTCTCCAGGACGAAAGAGCCCATGGCAATGTTATGACGTTCAATTCCATGCGAGACATCAACAATCTCCAGATTCGGATCAGTGCTAAGAATGACTGCCTTCATTTCGGCAACGTAGGGATCAGTCAATCCGAAGTCCGAGAGAAGAGTTATCGTGGCCATCAAATCCTACCTTGTCGAGAGCTAATGCTTAAAAGAACCAGACCTCGCGCTCGCGTTTCATCACATGGTTGGGCTGCTCTGTGAGTGAGACCCAGAAATTGATCATGCTACCGGGTCCCACCAACGTGCCTCCCAGAATCATGAGAGCCATGATCAAGCCTCTCATGGGCCACAGGGGTCCTGATTTCAAAGAAGTATTATCACAAGTAATCATCAAGACCAAGAAAGTATTTCAGACCAAGGAAGACCTGTTCGTTCTCACAACCTCAGGAACAGGCGCCACCGAATGCGCCCTCCAGAACATAATAGACGATGGAGACAAGATCATCGTCAACGTCAACGGGTTCTTCAGCGAGAGACTAGGTGAAGCGATCAAAGCCTACGGCGGCCACCCATTGGTGGTGAGCTCAGAATGGGGCAAGGCCCCCCGGACCGAGGACTTTACGAAGATTATCAAAGCGAACCCTGATGCGAAGGCGCTTGCTGTCGTCTACAATGAGACTTCTACAGGTGTAACGGTTAGGAGTCTCCAGGAGATCGGGACACTCTGTGAGGAGGAGGACATCTTACTAATTGTCGACGCGATATCAATTCTCGGAGGGGACAAATTGCCCGTCGATGATTGGAATGTGGACATGTGCGTGACCGCGAGCCAGAAATGCCTGATGTGCCCGCCAGGCTTATCATTCGTTACGGTTAGCCAGAAAGCTTGGGAGAAGATCAGCGCGAAGAAGCAACACCGATCCTTCTACCTTGATCTTCCAATGTACAAGAAATACATGGGAGATGGCTTCACGCCCTTCACACCGGCAGTCTCCCTGTTCTATGCGCTCAATGAGGCGTGCGACATGATCCTTGAAGAAGGACTACCGGCCAGATTTGAAAGGCACCGAATTTGCGCCGACGCCATCTATAGCTCGATGGAAGCTCTCGGATTAGGCCTAATGGCAGAGCCAGAATCAAGATCCCACACGGTTGCCGCGGTGGCTTGCCCGAGCGGCATCGAAGATGGCAAGCTGAGAGAACTCATCAGAACTAAGTATGGGATAGACCTAGGGGGTAGCCTGGAAAAGTGGAAAGGAAAGATGTTCAGAATCGGAATCATGGGAAACGTTGGATCGCCTGAAATAATGTCAACAGTAAGTGCCGTCGCATCAGCTACCGCGGACCTAGGCTTCCGAGGCAAAATGGCGGAAGCCATGGAAGCTGCACGTAAAACCTTAGCTCGATTGCCAGCGAGGATGAACTAGAGCAATGGCGGTGAAACCTGGCGACTTTCTACTCGTCAACTTCACTCTCAAAGTAAAGGAGAGCGGAGAAACAGTAGACACGACCTACGACGCCGTGGCGAAGGATACCCACCTCCACCGAGAAGACTCAACGTACGGTCCACGTTTCATAATCCTCGGAGAAGGCTGGCTTCCAAAGGGATTAGAAGACTCTCTGGTAGGAGTTGATATTGGAAAACAGACCACAGTCGAGCTTCCTCCGGACAAAGGATACGGGACACGGGACCCCACCAAAATGAGGCTCGTCCCGCTCAGACGTTTCCGCGATAAGGGCATTGACCCGACCCCGGGTGCACAGATCGAGTTCGACGGCAGACAAGCAACCGTAAGAGCAGTGGGAGCTGGCCGCGTCCAAGTAGACTACAACCACCCCCTTGCAGGCCGAACCCTGATCTATGATGTCTCAATCGAGAAAGTAGTTGAGGACGATAACGAAAAGGTTCTGAACATCATATCGAAACGAATCCCTGAAGTGGACAAGGGCAAATTCAGCGTCGAAAGAAACGGTGCCGAGCTGATAGTCGAAGTCCCGGAGGAAGCCTTCTACCTCAGCGGGCTACAGGTAGCCAAGAAATCGGTTACCTCTGATCTGCAGAAGTATTTCCCAGACATCGAAACGATCTCGTTCCGAGAAGTATTCAAGAGAAGAACACCTGAAGCGGAGACCGAGGAGACGTCAAAACTCGCGGTTCCCGAAACAGGCAAATCGGCCGAACAAGGCGAGACGAAGCGGGCGACGGACCAGCCCCAAGAACCGCCGGCTCAACCTGCGCGGAAGCGAAGGACTCCAGCAGCCAGGAAACCTTCGTCCAAGGGACCAACGAAGCGGGCAATGATGGGATCAGAGAGCCAAAGGTAGGACGCTACGGATTCCCCAAATGTTTTTAAGCGGTGGAGAACTGCAGCAGTTTACTCTTTCCGTTTTCTCGGAAAGTGGTCTTTAATATTACCCAATTAGGAGACACGTCAAGTTGGAATTTCAGAGAGCTGGAAAACTACCCGTCCTCAAGGGAACCACGACCATTGGAGTCGTCTGTCATGACGGAGTCGTGCTCACAACGGACACCAGAGCAACGATGGGCTCTTTCGTGGCGCACAAACACGCTAAGAAGGTATACCGGATTGACCAGCACATAGCAATGACCATAGCTGGGGTCGTGGGAGACGCGCAGGCGATTGTTGAGATGCTTAGAGCGAACTCTGCACTCTACAAGCTCGACCTTGCGAGACCAATCCCGATCAACTCCGCCGCCAGACTCGTATCGAATGTACTCTTTCAATCACGATACTACCCAATGGGCGTGCAAGCCCTCATCGGAGGAATGGACGATACCGGCGGTCACATCTTCATGCTAGATCCGCTTGGAAGCATGATGGAAGAGAAATACGTCTCCACGGGGTCCGGATCTCCAGTGGCATACGGGGTCCTAGAGTCAGAATGGAAGGACACGATGAATGTTAAAGAGTCCGTCCCGGTAGTCGTGCGAGCAATAGACTCCGCTATGAAGCGAGACTCGGCTAGCGGCGACAGTTTCGACGTGGCCGTGATATCCAAGGACGGATATAGAGAACTCACAGAGGACGAGAAGAAGCACATCCTCCACGCCTAACCTCGTTCTCAACCAACCTTCAACGTATCATACACAAGGAGTAGCATAGACGAATGACTAGAACATACAATGATGTATCTGCGAGAATACGCGAGACAATAGTAGAACATATGCCGAAAGACGCCGAAATTACTAGGATCGAGTTTGAAGGACCGCGCCTTGCGATATATGTGAAGAACGTCAACCTTCTCTCAGAACAAAGCTACGTTGTAACGGAAATCGTGAACCTGCTCCACAAACGGATCGTCATACGCTCAGACCAATCCATACGACTCCCCGAGAGAGAAGCGGAAGGTTACATCCGGAAACTAATGCCTGCGGAGGCTGAAGTCACAGCAATCAACTTCGACCCAAGCCTCGGCGAAGTAGTCGTAGAAGCCAAGAAGCCTGGGGTCGCAATAGGTAAAGAGGCATCTGTCCTCCAGCAAGTTGTCAAGGAGACCCGATGGCGTCCTAGGATTCTACGAGCACCTCCGTTACACTCCAAGATCATCGCTAGCACGCGTCACATACTCCACACCGAGAGCGAAGAACGGAGTCGAATCCTGCGAGATGTAGGTGAGAGGATCTTCCGCCCAACCTTCACCAAGGCTGGCTACGTCCGCCTGGTAACTCTCGGATCATTCCGAGAAGTTGGGCGATCCGCGATGCTCATCCAGGCTGGAGCCAGCACAGTACTCTTGGATTGTGGAATAAATCCCGGCGCACAGGACCCGTCATCGGCCTATCCTCGGTTCGACACTGATGAGTTTGACCTTGAGAAACTCGACGCTGTTGTCATATCTCACGCGCATCTAGATCACTGTGGAATACTGCCCTTCCTCTACAAGTATGGCTATGACGGTCCAATCTATTGTTCAGAGCCTACACAGGTACTCATGACGCTGCACCAGCTCGACTACCTCGACGTACACAGCAGAGAGGGAGAACACTCGCCCTTTGACCAGAAGGATGTCAGAGAAGTGGTGACGCACACGATCCCACTAAGGTACAATGTTGTGACAGATGTAGCTCCAGACATCAAGCTGACACTGCACAACGCGGGACACATCCTCGGAAGCTCCATCGTACACCTCCACATTGGCGAAGGCCTCCACAACATCGTCTACAGTGCCGACTTCAAGTTTGGAAGGACAATGATGCTGGACCCTGCCATGGCCCAATTCCCCAGAGCGGAAACCTTGATCATTGAGAGCACCTATGGAGGCCCAGACGACATCATGCCTGACCGCGAAGGGGTTGAAGGCAGACTCGTAAGCATAGTCAACGAGACTGTCGAGAAGAACGGAAAGGTCCTCATCCCAGTCCCTGCAGTTGGGCGCGCACAAGAGATAATGCTGGTCCTGGACGCCTACATGAGAAACGGTGCCCTTCGCGAACTGCCCGTCTATATTGAAGGGATGGTAAACGAGGCGACGGCGATACACACAGCATTTCCCGAATATCTTGTGAGAGACATCAAAGAACAAATTCTCCACCAAGACCTTAACCCATTCCAATCCGAATACTTCCATCCAGTCACCCACCCAGGCGATAGAGACGAAATAGTCGCCGGTGGACCTTGCGTCATCATAGCTACGTCTGGAATGCTCGAAGGTGGACCTGCCATCGACTACTTCAGGCGTCTAGCACCCGACCCTAGAAACACTCTAGCTTACGTCAGCTACCAGGTTGAGGGAACTCTCGGCAACAGAATCAAGAACGGTCTGAAAGAAGTATCTCTCTTCGGTCCTGACGGCAAGATAGAAATGGTGAAGTGCGATATGCGAGTCGAATCAATAGAAGGATTCTCAGGCCACTCAGACCGGAACCAGCTTCTGGGTTTCATAAAACGAATGATGCCCAAGCCCACAAGAATCATTGTAAACCACGGGGAGAGAAGAAAGTCCGAGCTGTTTGCTCAGAACGTCAATCGCATCTTCGGCATCAAAACAGTCGTACCAGACGTGCTAGAGTCGCTAAGACTCCGCTAGCTACTCCCAGGCAAGGTCTCCTTCTGCAACGGCACCGCAGGAATGGCAGTTTCAGGGCTAGCGGTTTCCCGGCGCCAGATCTTGACGCCGGGCGGAGTGATTACAATCCGCTCCTCCCCAAGTCGTGCAATGTCGCCACCGATGGATTTCACGTGGTCCGTCAATTCCGTTATGGCGAGCTTAGTCTCGTCAACGCTCTTGCGTGCCAACGGCGTAATTCGGACGATCAGGATGTTTCCGGTCCGGATCTCAGTCTTGATAACCTCAACATCATCCAGTTCCTGCAACGGAAGCGCTTTAACGTAAAGAGGAGAGTGCGCCATATGGAAACATCAAATCATGATACGATGATACGCTTCTGAAATCGGCAGCCTGAACGACTTTAAACTTTGCCTGACCTAATTCGAGACAAATCGTCAACTTCCTGAATGCGAGGGCGGCTGGGACTTTACCACATCCCACACCGGGTCCCCCACGTAGTGGAGATTCGCCACCACCTTTCCCTTCTTCGTTGTTGTCAATTCTCCTGAAGCAAGCAACGATCTTCCAACAGCCAAGAACTTGCCATGTTTCTCATCGATTATTACGACTAGCTCCTTCTCGCCAAAGCTTCCCTCGACGCGCCTGATTCCAGGTGCCATAATATCCGCTCCACCGACCACATGAGGAACTGCGCCCATGTCCACGGTGATGCGGGGCAATTTTTCCAAAGCAAGGGTATTCGTCAACACCGGAACAAATTGTCCTTCTCTCTTCGAGGCCACCGGCTGACCATCGACGAAGATGACCTCGGCGCTCTTCACCATCTCTGTTTCGACACGGGATTTCCGAGAGAGATGTTCGAAACCGGGAATCTTGTTCAATTCTTCAATCAGAGGTTTAGAATCGCGATCCTTCAGAATCGTTCTGTTTGGCAAGTCGATTAGATTTTGTGTACGACAATCTTTAAAAGTGTACCAAAGCCCGGACACTCACTTCCCCAGTTGAACTCTGAATGTCTGATGTTGCAGCAAAGATCTTCGAAGAGAGCCTAAACAAAGTCGTTCTCGTCCAACTGAAAGGAGGACGAAGCGTCAGGGGAAGATTGTACAGTTTCGACCAACACATGAACCTCGTACTAGAAGAGGCCGAAGATGTCACGAATACGGATGCGACAAAAAAGCTCGGCACAATAATCGTGCGAGGAGACAACGTAGTCTTGGTTTCACCTCCACCCAAAAGATGATCCTCGAATGGCTCCGCGCTCTCCAGCGATCGCGGGACTTAGGTGCCATGCACTTTGGTCGAACGATAACGGTTCTGATGCGCGATGTCGGTATCACTGTCGTTTTGAACTGAATGGACTGATCAAATTGTAAGGCGCGCTTTCGGTTCCTCAATCGGATACTCTGGCAATATTTGCCAAGAGCCACATCTCCTGTTGAGATTGCATCAGGATTTCTACAAAGGTTAATTAGAATCTGCTCTCGATGAGCCGAGAAAGCTACCGTGAGACGTTTTGATTCGATGCCTTACATGTCTGATTGTCATCATGATCTCTTCCGTTCTTGGTGGCGCCATCCTCCAATCCCACTATGATAGCTACTCCCTCCATGGGCCGCTGTCCTCCGCACCCGCTCTAGATCCTCTAAACGTCACCGGCTCACCACATGCATTCAACTACAGCTACTCCCAAGCGAACCTCTATACCGGTATAGGCAATGCCCCGGTGATACTCCCGGCTCCAAATGCCACTTCTGGGACTCAGTTTAGATGGTTGAGCACCGTGACTCGAACAAACAGCAGTGCACTGATTCCTACAAGCGGGTTCAGGTTCAACATCACCAGCCCTCCACCTCCCTCGCAGGGTAGGCAGATAGTGAACTGGACCCTGACAATCCCACAATTCAACTGTAAGACTTGCACCTCCGTACTGGTGCTCTTCGACTTCTTCGGAAATATTACGAGGGGAACAAACGCCACCTTCACACTCTTTAATGGCACACAAGCAATACAGCCCCCTGTAACATTTACAGCCCTAGGTGAGTTCCCTGCCGCTGCTACCGTTTCCTGCCCAGAGATCTTCTGCATACCGGTCACCCGCTACGTGGGTTACAAGCTGACACTGTCTTTCATCTTCTCGTGGAACGGAACCGAGCTCCCAGGAATGTCGGCCGATGTGGGAGAGATCGAAGTCGCATCGATAGGGGACCCCATCCCGTCATGTGTCGCTCCTGTCTCATGCCATTTCATGCAGCAGGACCAGTCAAATTCCAACTCGATAAATCATAACACGAACCTGTCGTCAGTCAGCTACAACAACACTCTCACCACCCATGTGCAACCTGGAAATGTGAGCACCACCCGGCTCTGGTGGGACATCGAAGCGATCAACATCTATTATCCGGTAGGATACAATATCACTCAGATTAAACTGGATAACACTCCGGTCTATCATGCACTTTCCGAGGTCCCGTTAGAAAAAGACCATTGCGCGCCTGGCACGGCCTGCTCTCAATCTCTAATTGCTCTAAACATTACAGACTTTACGCTCTCGGGGGCAATACGCAACTCAACGATCACCATAATTTCGACCACGCCCAACTCCATCCTTCAGCTAACCACCCTGTCGGGAGGAGTGCCAACCCGATTCTTCACAGCTGGCGACCAGATCGGCATCAAGGTCCTCAATAGTCCATCCGTGGTCAACGCGTCGATATCGCTGCAGACCGGTCAGTTGAACATTACCTTCCCACAACCCCTGTTGATTCAGACAAGCCCGACAACGACCCTTTCAGGAGGAGTCTTCGACTTCAACCTCCACTCGGACTGCGGATTCAACGGGGAACTCTGTGCGAGAGACTGGAACGTATCGGCCGTCTTCACCAGCGGATTCGATCTTGGGATAAAGTCCGGCTTGTTTAGGATCGACTCGTTGCAAGTATCCTTTACAGGGAGTACGGGAGGTAATAATGCCCTCAGCATTCAAGGACGACTTACGTACGGTAACGGGACGAAAAAAGCGTCAGGCGTCAACGCAACCATGTTCGCGATCGACACAGGCACGCCGGTCAATACGCCTATCACCACTAACCAAACTACCTTCTCGTCAACCCTTCTGAACATCTCGAACGTAACCCTAGTGAACGCAGTCTTCACGCAAGGCCAGCCACTCATTATGCTGTTCACAGTCGTCAACCCTGACCCTGTACAACTATACAATGCGACTGTAACAATCGAACATGAGTGGCCAGGTCCTCAGCCGCACAACATGAGCGTCACATTCTCACTCCATCCCGGCGACCCCTTGGGCGACTTACCTTTCGGTGCGTCCGGACCGCAGACCTACAAAGCCACCATTTTGTTTACCGGGACGGGAGTTCAGGTCACGCTGTCAAACCTCAGGACCTCCCCCAACTCCGAGACCAGCACGATGACCCCCGGCAGGAGTCCTGTAATACCGAACAGACCACACGCCGGCCTCTTCAACATTACCCTCACAAGCAAGATAGGCAACACTACCGAAACGCCCTCCAGCTTCATAGTCTCCCGGACCTACGCATACGTCGCATCGTCACTAGCCCCAAGCAGATATCTCTCTGCCTCAAACCTGATTGTGACTGACCAAAACGGAGATTTCTCCGCCACGATAAGCTCCCACTTCCTACTAGGCGCCAAAAACCTGGTCGTATTCTTGCTCGCAAGAGACGCGACTGGAATCGGCTTGGTCAACAACTTGTCTAGTATAGCACTGACAGATTCGACAACCCTTCTGTCGACAACGGACTCGATCGGAACAGTCGTAAAAGACCAAACCGTCACGGCCACACTCCATCTAACAAGCAACTCCACAAAGATCACCGAGGTCATCACCGTGAACCTCGTCTTACAAGGTACGGGAATGTCCCCACAAACCGTTGGGACAAAGACTGGCGTAACCATTCCCCCCGGAGACAGCCAAACAGTGACACTCACATTTCCTGCCCCTTCGACAGTTGGATCATACACTCTCACGTTTTCCTCACCAGAATACGGAGGACCCCTAACGAGCCAGACACTCCAAGTGACAATCCTCCAGAGCAACCTCCAAATCCTGATTCCCGCCGCGATAGGAGTAGTCGCTGCGATAATCATCCTAGGCTTCTACTTAGTCAGAAGGCAACCGGAAACAGGAGAGACGGAAGAAAAAACAAAACCCGCGGGTTCTAAGCCTAAAACTCCCGGCTCGAGGAACCCTCCTTCCAAATCCTTAACTCGAACCCAAGACCCTAGCTAGTTGGAATCTAGATGGAAACGGGTCCTGAGGCGCCACAGGAAGCTCCTTTGCAAGAACCATCTGCGCGGAATAGAAGTCCCGGCGGATTGTTCTACGAATGTATCAACTGCGGATCAAGACTTACAGCAGACCAATTGGCGATGACGCCTGAGATAAAATGCCCCTTCTGCGGGTACAGGATTCTCAGAAAAGTTAGGCCGCCCATTGTTAAGCACGTGAAGGCCAGATAGAAACGGACGCTGGACTGTAACTTCTTTCTATCGCTTCTCGGGTAAAACATTATACTGATTCTCGAACGATTCAACTACGATCAGAAGTTTGGAGCAGCCGAGCCCCCAGCTGAGAGACAAACACAGGGTACTCTCTGAACTTGCCAGACGCAGAGGTTTCTTCTGGGGTTCCTTCGAAATATACGGGGGCGTAAGCGGCTTTATCGACTTGGGCCCCTTGGGGACCGGTCTGAAACGAGAAATCGAAGATACATGGAGAGCGTTCTTCCTTGGGCGCCATGGCTTCGTCGAGATTTCGACCCCGATCATAACCCCGGAACGAGTCCTCGAAGCCTCGGGACATGTCCAGAATTTCAAAGATCCGATGACGGAGTGCACTAACTGTCATCGACGGTTCAGGGCCGATCAACTGATCAAAGATAGCACGGGGACTGAAACCGAGGGTCTGGACCTAAACCAACTATCAGTCCTCCTGAAGCAGGTAAAATGTCCTGAATGTGGAGGAATCCTCGGATCGCCGCAATACTTCGTCACCATGTTCAAGACAAACATCGGTCCATATGGAGAAGAGCCCGCCTACACTCGACCTGAAGCAGCGCAGGGAATATTCGTCGACTTCCACCGAGTGCTTGAAGTGATGAGGGAAAAATTCCCCCTGGGCATTGCCCAGGTCGGGACGGTGTTGAGAAACGAAATTTCACCCCGCCAAGGACCTATACGACTGCGCGAGTTCACCATAATGGACTTCGAACTTTTCTTCGATCCTGAAAAACCTGAATGCCCCTACCTTGAAGAAGTGAAGGATGACAAGCTATTCATCGTAACGGAGGAAACTAGAAAGAAGGGAAAGACTGAAACCACTAGAATCACAACTGTTGAAGCTCTCGGAAAACGAATTGTCAAGTCTCCGTGGATGGCGTATTTCATGGCCCAGTCCACGCGGTTCCTGTCACAGCTAGGAATCGACCAGCGCAACCAACGATTTTTTGAGAAACTCTCCACCGAGAGAGCGCATTATTCCGCTCAGACTTTCGATCATGAAGTTAAGCTTGACAGGTGGGATTGGGTCGAAGTGGCGGGGTTCGCCTACCGGACCGACTACGACCTTCGCAGTCACATGCAGGCTACAGGGATCGACCTGCGAGTCTTCAAGGCGTATGACTCACCGGTCGAAAAGTCGGTTCGTACTGTGAGGCCGAACCATGAAAAGATACGTAAACAATTCGGAAAAGAGGCCGGGAGAATCATCAGCCTCCTAGCCAAGGAAGACTTAGCCGGAATCCTCCGTGGCAAGAACCCTGGCGATTCGATCAGAATTAATGCGCACGACATTCCGGTTGAATTCTTTGATACAAAAGAGGAGACCATCAAGGAAGCCGGAACAAAATTCCTTCCCCACGTCATAGAGCCCAGCTTCGGAGTAGAGAGACTGGTATACTCAACGCTAGAACATAATCTCAGAATGAAAGGAGAAAGACTGATTCTCAGCCTACCCTTCGGGATCGCACCGACACAAGCCACCGTCTATCCTCTTGTCAACAAGGATGGACTTGTGGAGAAAGCCCAGAGCGTCCATCGAAGCCTCCTCCAAAGCGGTCTGCGAGTCGAGTATGATGACGCGGGGTCAATAGGGAGAAGGTATGCTAGGGCTGATGAAGCCGGAGTACCCCTCGGGATCACAGTGGACTACGACACGTTGAAGGACAGTACTGTCACGCTCCGGGACCGAGACTCGTGGAACCAGATAAGAGTCCAAATCAACGAACTTAAGTCAACAATCGACTCGATTGTCAACAGCGGGTTCCCCGCGAAAACTGGCTAGGCTTACTGCAACTAGTTTTTATGGGAATGTCGCCTCTTCCTTGCAGTAGACTTACCCGGTGTCGATGTTGACCTTTCCAGTTGAAACCGAAGCTAGCATTAGACGTAGAATCCTAGACATTTGTCGGGATCAGACGAGGAACGTTGTCGAGATAACGCGCGAGCTTGCGCTGATGACTGATAGCGTTGGCGATGGCAAGGGCAAGGACGCAAAGGACCACTATCAGAACATGGTCAAGATTCTGGACGATTTCGAGGGTACCAAGAAGAAGCTACTGGAAGAGGTCGCATCATTCGGCGCTTTACTAAGCAACCGAGAGGACTTCATCCGACTCATCTTCCGAGTTAGCGAGGTAGCCGACTACGCTCAGGGGATAGGCTACCGACTTACCGCAGTAGTCGACCGTAGCTGGAAAGTGGATAAGAGGTATACGAAACGACTCTCTGAACTCATCGGACTCGTTCTGGAAGAAATGTCCAAGATTCGTGAGACCATGATGTCCCTTGGATTCAACCCAACCAAGGCAATGGAGCTTTCCAAAGGCGTTGAAGAGACCGAGAAAAAAGTGGACACCGCCTATCGCTCGTTAGACCTCGAAGTGCTAGACGAGAAGATTCCTCTCCGCACACTCCTTTTGATCAGAGATCTCAGTGCGCACATGGAGAACATGGCGGATCTCGGGGTGGACGTTGTGGACCTAATCCGAGTCATCGCCCTAACGGCCTAGTAAGGCCATGAAGACTCCACCGGCTCAGGATCAAGCCGAACTTATTGGGACGAGGCTCATAATCTGGGATTACAAATCAGGTCTCGGGATATACAGATCAGGATTCTTCGGGAAACCAGTAGGCATTCCAAAGCCAAAACCTGACCAGGACTTTGAAGTCCCACTTCTTCTAGATTTGATGGAGGGACTTTACCTACTCGAGCACAAAAGAATCGGCGTCATCGACGGACGCAGCAAGAAACCTGTTGGAAAGAGTGTCTTGCTGAAGGCAGCTCGGGAAACTTATCGAGGCTTTAGCGCCGCTTACCAAGTGTACAAGGACTTGAGGGAGAAAGGCTACGTAGTTACTCCAGGAATCAAGTTCGGAGCCGATTTCGCCGTCTACGAACACGGCCCGGGAATAGACCATGCACCATTTATCGTATCTGTTGAAACTCCTGAATCAGTGATGGGACCTTTCGAGGTAGTCCGAGCTGGAAGACTCGCTACGACTGTGCGAAAACACTTCATAATTGCGATTCCGGATACGAAATCTGGAAAGATCCGGTATCTCGTGTTTCAATGGTTCAAAGCATGAAGGACGACGATATGTCTGTTCTAGATCGTAAGCTCTTCTAGCCCGCGTGGGTAGTGAGTTACGAAGTCCATTCCCTTCCTCGTAATCACAACCGTGTCGGAGTGTCGGAATCCCGCGTAGCCAGGAAAGTATAAGCCTGGTTCACAGGAGAACACCATTCCTTCGCGTATGACTGTCCGGTCCCCCGGATCAAGCCACGGTGGTTCATGGCCTTCCAGACCTATTCCGTGTCCTGTATGATGCCTATGACCATCCATGAGCCCAGAGTCTTCAATAGATTTGCTAGCTGCCTCGTCTATCCTGCTGCATGGTATTCGAGGACGGAATTCTTTGAGGGCAGCGTTCTGGGCTTTCAGCATAGCTTCAAAGCAACGTTTAGCCCTGGGGCTAGGTTTTCCCACAATCACCGTTCGTTCAAGCTCGCTCGTGTAGCCTCCCATTTCTACTCCCGCCTCTGTAACGAGAACATCTCCTCTCCGAATCTTGTTCTTGGTGTAGACTGCATGAGGAACCGCAGAGTTGACACCGACCTGTCCGCGGAAGCCCACGACTATTGGAGACAATGCTATTTTCAACTGGACATAGGATTGTCCGAGTTTCCTCAGCATCCTGGCGAGCGCATCGTAGCTGGATTTCACAGCGACTAGAGTATCATGAAGACCGGCGTGTGTATTCTCGAGCAAAATATCGTGAGCCACCTCGGACCATTTTGCGCTCTCTCGAAGGAGCCTAATTTCTTGTCTCGATTTTATGAGCCGCATTTTGTCCACAATATCTCGTCCATCAATGAACTTGGCTCGACGCATCAGATCCCGTAATGGAGGCCCTCGATAACCATAGCCTCCGGCCGCTCCCTCGGCGGAATCTGTGGCAATCTTGGAAGAGGCAAGGCCTTTCTGAGACATGAACTTCGCGAAGAGTCGCATAGGGTGTATTTTTCCAGGATAGTCGGGATAGGTTAGGACGTCGCTTGCTAGCGGACATTCCTGACGAATGTGGTCATACTCTAGGTGTGGAGCCATGAAGAAGGGTTGTTCCTCATTGGGAATGACCGCTGCGAGAGGACGTTCCGTCGAAATGTGCGCGAAGCCTGTTGTGTAAAGGATCCTCGTTGAGTTGGTCAGGTAGAGCGCATCTATTCGTCTTCTTCGCAGCTGCTTCTGAATTTTCTCGATTCGACTCTTATGTTCCGCGTTGCTTATTTTCAGCTCATCGGTGGCCATGGGCTTTGAGTGTGCAGCTCGCCCCGTTAATAACTGGTAATCGCTTCGGATCGGGATGCTAAAAAAGAAACGGCGGGGCTGGGGGAGAAAACCCAGCCTAGTCGATCTTTATCTGTTTGGGTTTGTTCCCAGGGCTCTTGCGTGTTAGGACCAGTTCTAGAACTCCGTTCTTGTAGCTCGCCTTCGATGTATCAGGGTCTACTTCAACGGGGAGTTCCAGGGATTTGTAGTAACGCCTTTTTTCGGTGTCCACTTTCAGCACGAGGTTCCGTCCGTCGCATTCGAGCGCAATGTCTGACTTCTCTACGCCTGGAAGTTCAGCGACGACCTTGACAGTGTCTGACTGAACCATGGCGTCAACGAGAGGTTCCCGTTCCCCTTTGACGTCGAGGCTTGGCTTCGCGGTTCCAAAGGGTCCTCCTTTGAGTGATGGTTTCACGTTGCCGAATTCTCTGACTATTGGTTTGCCGTCTGGTCCCATGCTGAACGAGTAGCCGTAGACGAAAGGTCCCATCTCTCTGACTGTTCCTCCGTCGGGCAGTTTTCTCTCCTGGACCAGATCCTTCGGGAGTTCGAGTCCGCGGAACATTTCTTCGAAGTTTCGGTCGAAATCGTCGAACCAACTGGTCAACGGGGATCGGAAGCGTCGCTTGAACCATTCTGGGAAGAATTCATCGTCTTCCAATCGATTTCACCTCCTTGTGTCGATAATCGTTGAGGGTCTTACGCGTCTTCTCCAAGAATGCAATGAACTCGGGTAGGACGGTCTTGCCCAATTGGCTTAGCTCGTAAGTTCCTTCTACTGGTTGGTCTACAATTCCTGCCTCTGATAGTGCTGTAAGGTTGTGGTAGACGAGTTTGGGGTTGATTCTCGCTCGAAAGTCCCTCTTGAGAGCTGACTTCTGTAACATTGGTGCCAGCATTCTCATCCGAGTCTCGTTCACTAGTAGCTCGATTGTGCGGAGTGTTTGCTGCAGAGTCCGCTCTAACGTGTCCTCGAACCATCCAAGAGTCTCGATCTGTATCTTCCCCATGTCTATGGCTCCGGGAACCTCCTCCTCAATTAGGCCCGGGGCGATCTCTTCAGGAGAGAAAATCAAGGATCGAGCATTCTGTGACTGGCTAATGAGCCGAATCCTGCTCCAAACCGATTCTTCCGGAAGACTCGCAGAGCAGAATACCACGATGATCTCATCTTTCTTGACTCCGCATACATCGGCTTCAATGGTCGAGCGGTCATCGTCTCCCTCCAGCGAGGGGTCTAGGTAGGTGTCGAACCCTTTTCCTAGCAGCATCCTCGATGCTATGTATTTTTGAAAGACTTCGAGTTCCTTGTCGCTGGCTGGGTCGCCGAACCTGTTGCTGAACGTCCCGTAGTCTAGGGCGGATCGCGGCTCAACTCTTCGCGTTGCATCTTCATTCGAAAGTCTTAGGTTCGTTGCGCTGACCCTCTTCTGTTACCTAGGGTAACATCCGGAACAAATAAATGTTACCTGAAGTAACTAGTGGGATGCCAGTAACACTAGTAGACTGAGACTCTTGTTACCCCCTGGATTTTGAGAAGTCTGGGGATAATTTCGCCAGGGACGGCTTTGTCGCCAATTAACACGAGCTTCGGTTCCGGGGTCAATTCTGGATCATCGACCAGAGCCTGTCGAATGCTAATTCCCAGCTCCGAAAATAGCTGAGACGCTCCAGCGATGATTCCCGGTTTGTGAGGGTCTTCAACGATAATTTCGACCACACCAAGCCCTAACTGCTTCGCGACCCCTCTAAGCGACAGCCCGGCACATCGCAGATTTGAAAAGAGCGATTTGAGCTCCGGATTGGTCTCAACCATTCTTATCGTCTCATCGACGGTCCGCCTATCGACTCCTGCTGACTTTGCAATTCTCACAATCGGGACCTCGATGTCATTCAGATACACCTCATTCCCCCTAAGCCCCAAACCGTTCTCAAGCAGTATGCGAACCACCCTCAACCTCTCAGGGTGTCCTTCCATCATCGTCTGTATCTTGCGCCACATTCTTGCCGAGCTTCTGCGTACAGAACTGTACTGGCAACCTTAAAATGTTACCTACGCGAACATATATTGACGTTTCATTTGCAGAAACTCGGGATAGCAGACGCCACGAGAGTCAACCTCTCACAGGACCAAATGCCCACCAGCTGGTACAATATTCAGGCTGATCTTACTGAGCCCTTACCTCCACCGCTCGATCCTGGGACCAAGCAACCCGTTAATCCCGCCTCATTGGAGAGAATCTTCGCGAAAGAACTGATTCGCCAAGAAATCAGCTCCGAACAGAATATCACAATCCCAGAGACAGTTCGAGAGGCCTATATCCAGATAGGTAGACCGACACCCCTAGTACGGGCTAGGAGACTTGAGAAGTTTCTCAAGACTCCCGCCAAGATCTTCTACAAGGCGGAATATCTCAGCCCCACAGGAAGCCACAAGCCTAACACGGCCCTGGCTCAAGCCTATTACAACAGTCAACAAGGAACCCAGAGACTAGTAACCGAATCCGGGGCTGGTCAGTGGGGATCAGCGCTCGCCTTTGCCTCCTCCATCTTCAACCTGAAATGTCGGGTCTACATGGTCAGAGTCAGCTACGACCAGAAGCCCGGACGAAGAACGATGATGGAAACTTATGGCGCAGAAGTCTTACCCTCGCCCAGCAAGGAAACAAGGTTTGGACAATCCGTGCTCGACCAGAATCAAGACCATCCTGGAACATTGGGAATAGCCATCAGCGAAGCATTGGAAGATACTGTGACTCACGAGGACTCTCGTTATTGTCTGGGCTCTGTCTTGAACCATGTCCTGCTGCACCAATCAATCATCGGACTTGAGGCCAAGAAACAGTTCGAGAACATCGACATCGAGCCCGACATCATTGCAGGATGCATAGGAGGAGGATCGAACTTCGCAGGCTTCGCCTATCCTTTCATATCAGACAAGTTGAGAGGCAAATCTGACTCAGAGTTTGTCGCCTGCGAACCAAAGGCTGTACCTTCAACAACACGAGGGACCTACACCTATGACTTCGGGGATACTGCGGAAATGACTCCGCTCCTGAAAATGTACACAGTTGGACACAAGTACGTATCACCGCCTATCCACTCGGGAGGCCTCCGTTATCACGGAAAAGCCCCTTCTCTCTGCTATCTCATCAACAAGCGATATGTGAGGTCCGTAGCATATCATCAGACAGAGGTTTTCCAAGCGGCGAGAACATTCGCCCAAACCGAGGGAATGATCCCTGCCCCTGAGACCGCGCATTGCATCAAATATGTAATTGACGAGGCGATAAGATGTAAGGAGTCGAACGAAGAGAAGGTCATAGCGTTCAACAATTGCGGGCACGGTCTCTTGGACCTCAAGGCGTACGAAGACTTTCAAGCAGGGAGACTTGTAGATTACGAGCCTGCCAGTATTCAAGTCGAATCCTACGTTGGATGAGAGGCAGTTCCAAGACAGAATAGTCCAATTAATCTCTATTGAAAAGCGTCCCGAGAACGCGCTCGAACTCCTTTCCCGCCACTATCGTGTTGATATGCCTGCTCTCAGAATCGGGCTCCCCCGGGGAGAGAAGAAGGCGTTAGGCTGTTACGTTCATCGTGAAAAGACGATCTACATTTCGAGTCAGGAGTATCTTTACGACCCATATGTTTTGATTCACGAGTTTTACCATCACTTGAGAAATGTTGGAGGCAAGCATCGCGGCACTGAAAGACACGCCAAAGAGTTCGCGCTCTCTTTTCTCAGGACAACGTAGGTCGAGCTACCGCCAGAAGGTGAAGATAGGGTAGTCCGTATTTTTTCTGCCTAAGTCCACAGAGTGTTAGGGAGCGTTTTCTCCGGGATATGCGCAATATGTTTGGTCGCGTAGACTTCTCCACAGTGTGGGCAGCGTAGGCTACGCCTCCACATTCTGTAAACCAGCCTCAACGCGATGTAGCTCATGAGAAAGACGATGACTCCGAAAACTGCGGCATCGGCGTTGATGATGAAAATGAAATAGTGAAAGTCGACCATTTGTTAGGCGTCCCCCGGGCCGGCGTGAGAATGCTGTGGATAGCCGTGTGGATCGTATCTGGAATCCATAGGCTATATTGGCCGGCAGATGGTATAAACCTACCTCGAAGAGAAAATGCGCATTTCTCCTATCATCCATCGATCAGTCCCGGAAAGGGAACGAAACCTTACGGCTGGCTGCTTGGAGTTGCGGCCTGTTGGGGCTGAAGAATCTCATCCGCGTGAGTGATCTTGACCAGACCCTTCAGCAATAATCTGTTCGTCATCTTTGCGCAGATGTCACAGTCTTTGCCAGGGCAATAGCCCTTCAGGAAATTCTCGCACTTCCATCGATAATTTTCGATCTCCACTGTGGACATACAATAGAGCCTTTCTTCGCATTGTCCCTTTCCCCGAATTGACTAAAGTCGTGCGTAACTTGTCGGTAAAATTCCTAGTAACAATCAGGAGGACCGTCGCATTCTCTCTTTGTAGATCTCTCGTTGGATCAGAAATCGCATGATTTCGCTCGTTCCCCCGCCAATCATCATGAATCTGGCGTCACGGAAATAGCGTTCCATCGGGAGATCCTTGGTGTACCCTATTCCTCCATGGACTTGCAAGGCTTGGTGTGTTATCTCGAAGGCAGATTCCGTGGCAAAGAGCTTCGCTATGGCACCCTCGAGTCGAGCTAGTTTTCCCTCATCGAGTAAGCGTGCGGCCTTGAGGATGAGCAGGCGGGCCGCTTCAAGCTTAACGAGCATGTCTGACAGTTTGAAACTGACCCCTTCGAACTCCTTGATTGGCCGGCCGAACTGCTCTCTCTTTGAAGAGTAGTCAACAGCAGATTCAAAGGCGGAGCGGGCGATCCCCAACATTCCAGCCGCGACTGCGGGGCGCTCTCTGTCAAGCTCATCAAGCAGTATCGGGAATCCTCGGTGAAGCCCACCAACCACGTTCTCCTCAGGAACTACTACGTTTCGAAATCTAAGGTGCACCACGTTTGCGCCGTGCATTCCAAGCAGACCGTACGTCTTCACTATTTGCACTCCTTTCGACTCCCTTGGGACAACTAGGGCGCTAACTCCCGATTTTGGAGGCTTCGTAGCGTCGGTGACGGCGAATACAAAGAGGAAATCAGCAACTCCGCCATTAGTGATGAAACGCTTCTCTCCGTTGAGGACAAACTCCTGCCCTCTACGTTTTGCGCGTGTTTTGATAGAGCCCGCGTCGGACCCAGCTCCCGGCTCAGTTAGGGCCAGCGCCCCGACCTTATGGCCCGCGAGCACTGGACGGAGAAACTCAAGTTTCTGCTCTCTGCTTGCAAAGTAGGCGAGAGGAGCAGCGTACAATGCCCCTGACGCCAAACGCGCCATTTCCGTCGCTGCGCTCACCGCAGAGACCTCCTCGGCAACAATTACCTCATAGCTCCAACCTAGTCCAAGGCCCCCATCGGTCCTCGAAAAAGCAGCCCCAAGAAAATGCTGCTCTCCCAGTTTCTGAAGTATTTCGCGGGGGAACATCCCCTCTTCGACCTTCTGGGCTACTGGAGCAATGTGTTCCTTAGCGAAACGCTGAACCTTCTCTCTGAACCTAACTTCAGGAATTGTTTCGAAAAGCGCCATGCTACGTAACCGAAGGTTGAGCTGAAACGGACGGGAGCGTGCCTATTGCTCCGTCATAGCTCAAGCGTACTGCGTGGGCGCGATCACGAGAGGCCTAGGCTTAGCGATCAAGGCTAGTGTCTCCTGGAAGAGGGGCCGATATGCGATGCCATACATGATTAGGCCATCCTTCCCTTCATAGTCAAGCCTCCGCAAGACACCTTCAAGCTTAACGCCCGGTTTCAAGTCTTGAAGCTTCGCATCGACAAACAACACTTTGTTCTGGTCCAGTAGCTCGAAGTTCGACGTGAATCGCCTCTTGAGAGGCAGCTTGGATACGCTCTTCAGCCGAGCAATTTGCGGATATCGCTTGACCTCCATCGACCCGGTGCACTCCGAATCAAGACACGTCTCTCTAGCTGGATAATAGATTCGTTCACATCCATGACAGAGACTCAACGTGAAAGCCTTTCCATTGACTGGTTCTACATCCCCGACAAGCCTCGGGATCTCGAGCCTCTGCTTTATCCTCGACAATCGAGCTTTGATCAGGTCTTGATAGGTTTCTATCCTTATCGTCGTTTTCCGCTTGATGTAGTCCTCGACAGTCGGTGTTCGTCCTCTCTTTCCTTCTATGCCGTCCTGAACCTCAAACCATGTAGCGTTGGAATAGGCTCCAGAACCGTAGGAGACTGCTAGAACTTGATCTCCAGGTTTGGAATTATCGAAAACGGATGCCAGAGAGATTAGCGTCGAAGCCGCGTAGGTGTTGCCCGTGTCCAGGACTTTGAGCCAAGGCTTGACTTTCTTCTCGATGTCCTGCTCAGTGAGTCTCATTCTCTCCGCTATGGACTCATCATCGACGCAGGGAATCTTGTCCTCGGTTAAGGCCGTGCAGGTTTTCATGGGTAGGTATCCGGACGGTTGATGGAAGGTTATGGCATCAAACTCGGAGAGGGAAAGATCGGGATGTTTACGGAACAGGTTGGCAATGGCGCCAATGACATGTGATTTGTACGCTTCGACCGTCGTGCGGCCGAAATGCGAAGGCACTGCTGCCTGGTCGCGTCTCCAAAAGTCCATGAATAGACTGGAAAAGGGTGCGATATCCTCGATGGTGGCGATGACATCCGTCCTGCCAAGGACGTAGGCTCCTGCCCCGGCACCGCATGAATATTCCAAGGGGTCGCCTCGCTCGGCTTGAGCAACATCTGCACCTATGGCGAGACCGTACTTTATGCGACCGCTTCGAATCTCTGAATCTATGAACCCGACTCCTTGCATGCCAGAATTACAGGCCCCCTCTAGATCCGCGACGAAGACGTTCTGTCCCATTCCGATGAAGGACGCAACGTGACGCGCAATCGTTCCGACAGCATAAGGCTTCGATTCAGAGCCTGCGGTAACGCTTCCAATCTCGTCCGGAGATATCCCAGCCATTCTAACGGCGTTTTCAGCCGCCTCGGTAGCTATTGTGATCGTATCCTCGGTGTGACCCGCGAGAGCTTTCTCCCTGAGAAGTAGCCCGTGTCTGACCTTCTCGAGGACTTTTTCCAGTTCCTTGCCTCGCTTTCTCTCCCGTTCTCTAACAATCTTCTCTGTCTCAATCCGTTCCCATGGGATGTACACACCGTAGCCAACAATTCCAACACCTCTATGACTCATCTGAAATCCCAGAAAACGATGTTTCTATAAACGGCGATTCTCGCGAATCACCATATTTAAGGCTAGCCGGACCGCAGTCTTGCCACGAGGCTGTCAAGTGATTGTCTTCATAAGGCCGATGTCACGAGAAAGCACTGAAAGACTGATTCTGCATTTCTCCATGGAACTTTCCTCCAACTGAACCAGTTACAGACGGCTTTTGCGTTCCAAGAAGAAGCGAGAACCGGAATTCTTTCCAGGATGGTAGATGCCTTTCCGGGTCACACTTCTAATCGTTCCTGCGGTGATAACTGCTCTTATCATTTCCCAAATGGGTCCCATCCAATTCCATAATCCGACTCCGTCGATTGGCAAAGATTCCAATCTGCCTCTCGCGCCGATAAGCGGCGCCCAGCCGACTCTCGTAGTCCTCGTAGGGTTCTCTGACAAGACCAACAGCACTTCTCCTACTCGGATAGCTGGCACGCTTTCTGGTATGAACAACTACTACGCCGAAGACTCGTACGGAATCGTCTCGTTTGCGACGACGCTCAGTCCCTCCGCAACCTCCCAATGGTACTCGCTACAACAGACCATGGAATACTACAGTGCCAACACCGCATCCATCGACAATCAACTAGTCACAGACTCGCTTCAGGCTGCATATAGGGCAGGAGTAAACTTTCATGATTACAAGTACGCTATAATTGTCCATGCCGGAAACGATGAGGCGATGCCCCCGCATGCGTCTACTGACATTCACTCATTCACCATTCCCGGGTACGTTTTCAACCCCTCTCCCTTAGACTCGTTCCAGATCTCAACCTCGGTAGTCTCAGAGTCCGACCCGGTTGGGGTCTACTGTCACGAAGCCGGCCATCTTCAAGGCTTGCCAGATCTATACGATCTGACACAGCAAATAGACCCCGCTAACAACTTTGTCGGCTACTGGGAAATCATGGCGCTCGGAGAATGGAACCCAAACAATGCGAATCTGCTTCAACCATCACCCGGAACGTACCCTTCACAACATTCGTCATGGTCAAAGATTAAGCTAGGATGGATCTCCAATTCAAGCATACGAACGGCATACCCCGGCAACTTGACAACAATAACCGTCCAAAATCTAGAACTTCCTACTTCGGGAATACAGGCTGTTAAGATCCCAATCAGCGTAAACTCCGACGGATCTCTGTCATACTACCTGATAGAGATGAGAGCAAAACTCGGAACCTACGATCAATATCTCCCATTCCCGTCGGACTATCCAGGCGCTGGCCTGCTAATCTACAATGTAAATGAGAGCATCGCGGGAGGGCACGGCAATCTGAGACTCATCGACGCTCATCCCGGCGGGGATCTAAGTGACGCCGCGTTTGGACCTTGTTCCTCCCCATGCGCCAGCAACAACACATTTTCGGACCCTTCCAACTTTGTCAAGATAATCGTGACCACCACGAACTCCACCGCCTACACGATAATCGTCGACAGGACCAGCTCACCTCTCCTTCTTCTCCAAGTAAACACGCCAAGCCCCGGAATGCTCATCTCAGTTGACGGGGCGAACTTGACCTCCGATAAATCCAACGAATTGAGGCTACCGGTACACTACGGGCCTCACGAGGTCTATATCCAGTCCCAAGTACCCCTCTCACTGGGCTCCACAACAATCCAAGTAGGACTGACGAACTCATTCGCTGCTTGGAATGACGGGAGCACCGCGAATCCGCGATGGGTTTCCGTACTCACGGACACCGTGATCACTGCTACTTACCGAATAACCGTAGAACCATCATTCGCCACCGCCGCCACAGCTGCGATACTCCTTGCAATAGTTGCGACAGGAATAACGCTGAACCGCAGACGAAGCAGGACCAAAATTCAACCTCCGACGCCGTCAGCCGCTATTGGACCACCCAGCTCGCCGACTCTCAGCGCGAGTTCCCAATCACTCCCAGGGAATGACGGTCTTGGCAAAGAAGCCGTAAAGAGTGACCATGAGCCCAATCAAGCTAATCCCTAGTCCAGCAAAATTCAATCCACCATCTCTCGCTACTAGTGTATTGACGGAACTCGCAACCAGAGTTGCTGACACCACCACCTGTTTTGAATTGCTGGAACCCCTATTGTCAAAGCCGAAATAGTAAGTCGTCGAGACGTTCAAAGGGATTCGAATGCTAGAGTTTGAGACAGTCTGGTTAACGAGGCATCCTCTCTGTTCCGCATTAAGCATACAGCTTTGGAACGTGCCTTCGGGAAAGAACTTGAACTGGATCGAAGATGGTACTCCTGACTGGGTGGACACAGTAAGATTGACGAGCAATTCGTTTTCTCTCCCCGGAACAAGGGTGACGTTTTCGGGAGTCTCGGTCAGAGAGGCTGAGCTCACTGGGATTGGCTTGGGATTGACAACAATCTGGGCCGACTGAAGCGGAACTGTGTGAAAATTCGGAATCATGGAGTAGGCCAGAAGTCCAGCGACTAAGAGAAATGCCCCCCCGACAACTAGAGCGAATTTCATTCGATCTCAGCGATCCTCCATGTCTTGGAGTCTCTTGAACTCCTTTAGTCCGCTGAGCCTGTGGCGCATAATGCTATTTTCCAGTTCCGCCTGGAGCAAAGCGAAAATGTCCCGGTGAATACTTACAAACTCTGAGTCTGTCTGAATTCTCGGACGTTCCATTTCTATGCCGACAATGCTCTTGACTTTGGCCGGACGTGCTGAAAGGACAAGGATGCGGTCGGCCAGCTCAATCGCCTCGGGAAGGTTGTGAGTTACAAGAAGGAACGTCTTCCGGGTCTCATTGTGAATCTCAGCAACCTCGGCTCTCAGAGACTCCGCAGTGAACTCGTCGATTGCGCTAAACGCCTCGTCCATCAAAATCACCTCTGGGTCTATGGCGAGTGCACGGGCGATGCCGACTCGTTGTTTCATTCCTCCCGACAGTTGTTTTGGAAAGAGATTCTCCGATCCCTTGAGCCCAACCATCTCCAGGAGTTCCGTTGCAACCTCCGCCCTCTCCTTTTTCGGCCGCCCTTGGACCTCAAGTCCGAATTCAACATTCTGAATTACTGTCCTCCAAGGGAGTAGGGCGAAGGTCTGAAAGACCATGCTGATCTTTGAGTGAGGTGCGGTAAGAAGATCACCCCTAAAACGAATCTGGCCGGAGGAAGGATGATCAAGTCCGGCAATCATCCTCAAGAGTGTCGACTTGCCGCACCCGCTCGGTCCCACAATGCACAGGAACTCTCCTTCATTCACGTGAAACGAGATATCCTTCAGCGCAGTTACGATTTGAGGTGGGTCTTCGTAGACCTTCGTCACGTTCGACAGTTCTACGTGCAAGTCCTACCGCCACCTCTTGATGCGATTCTCAAACCTCTCAAAGAAGGCTCTGTCTATTGCAATCGTGATAAGACCAACCGTCATTATTGCGGCCAGGCCATAAGTCAACGAATGCGCTGAGCTTCCTAGGCTGGAAGAGATGAAGGTTCCAATCCCAGCTACACTTGCAATGACCTCGACTGCAAGCAACACGTTCCAGCTGAATTCAAAAGATAAACGGAGGCCCGTGACAAGGTTGGGAAAGATCGCTGGAAGGATCATTTTCGTGAAAGTCTGAACTCTTCCGGCTTTGAATACTGAAGCGACGTGGAAGTAATCGCCAGGTATTTCTTTCACCCCTTGTCGGATTGTAAAATATACCGGGAAGAAGGCACTGAAAGCGGAGATTGCAACGGCGGCAACATTTCCTCGGCCTATTACGGTCACTAAGAGCGTTAGAATCGCAAGATCAGGAAGAGCACCCACGAGCATTATTATTGGTGTAATCGCCTGGTCAAGTTGACTTCGCATTCCCACTAGTAGAGCTAGGGGAAATACCAAGACTAGCGCCAACGAAACTCCTGTCGTAACGTTGGCAAAACTCTGGCCAACGTGCGCCAAGAAGAATGGCGTAGCTGCGAGTTGGATAAGAGCGAGAAATACGTCGTGCAGTGCTGGGAGCTGGCTGCTCGACACAAGTCCGGAGAGGGATACCGACTCCCAGAGGGCGAAGATTGCGACCAGCAATACTGCCCAGGCTGGTGGGCGGAATTTTCTTACGCTCTTCTCTCGTACTCGATGAAAGGATTTGGAACCAAACAGGCGAGACAGCAGCCCATAACTCCGGGGCGTCGGAAGTCGGGTGTCAGAACTAATTAGCTTTAGACGAAAATTAGGTAAAAGGCTACGCTGAGAGCAAGCGCTGTTCCGCAATCCCGCTCAGAACTGTTACCGGTTACGAGGAAAGATCTGGGACAGAAGCCTCCGCGATTGACTCGGTTGAGTCCAAACTTCAGTATCGTCAGCTCGGGACCTGGCTGTGCAGAGCTGTACATCTAAGTGTGCGGTATGCTCAGAGCCGCCATGATCTAGCGTAATTTTGTTGGGCCTTAGTCAAAGAATCGATCCTTTTCCCGAATTCCTCCAAACGCCAGCGGGCAATCTGTAGGTCCAACTCCTCTGGAACTCGGATCAACTTCGACTCGAGCTTAGAACCGTGTCGGAGAAGGTATTCAGCCGACAAAGCCTGACCCGCGAAGCTCATGTCCATGACTTCCGCTGGGTGCCCATCCGCCGCGGCGAGGTTGACAAGTCTTCCGTCTGACAAGAGATAGAGCCGGGTCCCAGACTTCAATCTGTATTCAGTGACTTCTGGTCTCACCCTCTTACGCCCAACGGCGATCTTCTCGAGGTCCTTGACTTTCACTTCGACGTCGTAATGGCCCACGTTACAGAGAATCGCTTTGTCCCTCATCTGACTCATGTGAGCAGCTGTGATTACATCAGTATTACCGGTTGCCGTGATGAAGAGATCCCCTACCTTGGCAGCTTCCGCCATCGGCATTACGTCGAACCCTTCCATCAATGCCTCCAATGCTCGCACTGGGTCCACTTCCGTCACGATCACTCTTGACCCCATTCCTTTTGCTCTCAGTGCAACACCGCGTCCCACCCAGCCAAATCCCGCCACAACTACGCTCTTACCAGCCAACAGAAGGTTTGTCGCGCGCATGATTCCCTCAAGCGCCGATTGTCCAGTCCCGTATCTGCTGTCAAAGAGATACTTGGTAAGAGCGTCATTAACGGCTATGACTGGAAACTTCAGTCGACCTTGCTTCTCCATGGCTTTTAACCGGGTGACTCCGGTGGTGGTTTCCTCACAAGCCCCAACGATCTTCTCGACAAACCGTTTACCTTTCAGATGCGTCGCGATCACGAGTTCAGCACCGTCATCGATCAGAATGTCTGGCTTCAACCCAAGAACCCGATCCAGGTTCGCCTTGTGTTCTCTATCTGTCACGCCCCTCCAGGCATAGACATGAACCCCAGTTTCAGATAGTGCTGCCGCCACATCGTCCTGAGTCGTGAGAGGATTGCTTCCGGTGATGGCGACCTCCGCCCCTGCTTTCAGGAAGACTTCGCTAAGGACCGCCGTCTTTGCTTCCAGATGGAGACACATTCCCACTCGGTGTCCTTTGAAGACCTTGGCCGCAGCGAACCTTCGAGAAATTCTGGCGAGCACTGGCATGTTTTCCTGTGCCCACGCCAGTTTGACGCGGCCGGTCGGCGCGAGGGCGGAATCCTTGACCAGACTCAAGACTCGCTCAAGATAGAGAGTCCGATATTCCAATTATATATTGTCTAGCGTACAGATATTCCGATTGGAATGCCAACTTGTGCCCTTAGGTTCCCGTCTGCAACACTACGATGGAAAGGAGCCGTTTCAAGACAACAGTCGGAGAAAATGTGTGAACTGGGAGGGACCGCCGCCATGTATAATAAGGAAAGGGGACATGCTACGGTGAAACTCACCGGGAGTATTCGAGAATAGGTGTCTGAAAAAGGATTCAGGGCGAAGTTCAAAGACTCTGATGTCGCGGTCACGTTCAGGGACCTGATTCTCCTCCCCGGATGGACAGAAGTCGAACCTAGCCAAGTCCAATTATCCACCCAAGTATCTCTGAAACATTCAATCAACATCCCACTAGTTTCTAGTCCGATGGACACTGTTACCGAGAGCGAGATGGCCATAGGATTGGCTCGGTTGGGCGGACTGGGGATTATTCATCGAAATTGTACCGCCGAAGAGGAAGTGGAGATGGCGAAGAAAGTGAAGAGGGCAGAGTCCCTAGTCATCAAGGAAGTCATCACAATTAGTCCCGACGCAACCGTGAAGTATGCAACCGAACTGATGCAGAAACATAACATTTCAGGACTACCAGTCGTTCAGGGGGAGCATCTGGTCGGCATATTGACAGGACGGGACGTTCGCTTTGCCGATTCGAGTCTTCTCACGAGCGACGTAATGACGAAGAAGGTGATCACCGCTCCCGCCGACACCAACATTGAAGGCGCGAAAGAGATTCTTCACAAGCATCGTGTGGAAAAGCTTCCGCTTATCGACAAGGAAGGCCGATTGAAGGGTCTTATGACGATAAAGGACATTCTCCAGCGTGGGAGATTTCCCAATGCCGCCCGTGACGAGAACGGCCAGCTCCTCTGCGGGGCTGCGGTATCACCATTCGATCTCAAGCGAGCGAAAAAACTCAGCGACATCGCTGACATCCTCGTCATAGATGTAGCCCACTTCCACAACGCAAATGTGTTCAGTTCGATGAAGAAAATGCTGGAAGAAGTCAATACTGATGTTGTGGTCGGTAGCATTGGAACCTACCAGGCTGCCGAAGACATTCTGACCAAACTCGACGGAGTAGCAGGGTTCAGAGTTGGAATCGGATCAGGTTCCATCTGCACGACAATGGAGGCGACGAAGGCCGGATCCCCCACTGTGTACGCCACGGCACAGGTCGCAGATGCACTTCGCACATACGGGTCAAAGCTACCAATAATCGCCGACGGAGGTATCAGAGGCCCAGGCGACGCAGCGATTGCACTGTCCCTCGGGGCCTCCGCTGTTATGATGGGCAATATTTTCGCACGCTCAAAGGAGGCCCCAGGCACTCTGATAACTATCGGGGGAAGATACTACAAGCAATATCGAGGGATGGGAAGCCCATCTGCCATGGCAAAGAGATTCTCGTCTGACCGATACGCTCAACCGTCGAAAGGCTTGCCTGAGGGAGTCGAGGGATGGGTCCCATACAAAGGTGAGCTCAGCGTGGTAGTCCAGGAGATGGTCGCGGGGCTACAGGCCTCGATGGGATATGCTGGGGCAAGAACAATACCCGAACTCTGGGAAAAGTCTAAGCTCGCGGGCATTACCAATTCTGGAGCTGAAGAAGCAAGACCCCACGACGTATTACTCCCATCGGAATCTCCAGAAAGAGTCTAGGAGACCACTTTTCCTCCGATTATTGTTCTGACTACCCTCGTCCCTCGCAGGGATTCGAGATTGGACTCGTGAGGATCTCTGTCTAACACAACCATGTCGGCGACATTTCCCGCACCCAGAGTGCCCCTGAAGTCTTCGGAGAAAGACGCGTAAGCAGAGTTCTTTGTATATGCTACAAGAGCTTCGCCCACTGTCAATATCTCCTTTTTGTCGAGACCGGGCCGCGCAACCGCCGACCAGATCCCCTCGAACGGATTAGGATCTTCCACTGGGCAATCAGACCCCGCAGTGAGCATGATTCCCGCCCTGTTCATTGACGCGAAAGGGTAGAGTTCAGGCAGTCGTCCCGGCCCCAGCCTATCGTTCGCCCATTGGTCCGAATAAACGAATCTCGGTTGTATGGATGCGATTATTCCTAATCTGCGCATTTCTTTCATTGACTTTTGGCTTACAATCGATGAGTGTTCAATCCGATGTCGGAGCTGTCTGCAACCTTTTATCCCAAATGCGTCGCCGAGAACTTGGACTGCGAGGTCTACGGCCTTGTCTCCGATAGCATGGATGCAGAGCTGGAACTCCGACTTTCTAGCTTTCGACACTACCTCGCTTAGTTCTTCATGACTCATAACGAGCATGCCTCTTGAGTTCGGATCATCGTTGTAAGGATCGTTTAGGGCAGCTGTGCGAGCTCCCAGGGATCCGTCAAGGTACAACTTCACCCCTCCCACGTGAAAAGCGTCTCCGCTCTTCTCACTTGACAGTTCTAGTGGTGCGAGACTATCGACAAGCCTCGCTGGTATGATCGCGTAGATAGATTGCGGGATCTTCTGTTCCTGTTTCAACTTTCGCAAAACACTCAGCTCAGCTAAACTGCTGATGATACAGTGTAGCGATGTCAAGCCTAGCCTTGCAAGCTTCCTGGATGCGTAGACCAACGCCTTCCTTGTTTGGTCCATCGACTCTGGGACGACCTTCTCAACGAGTTCTATGGCCGTCTCCTTTAGGACCCCGTTGGATCTTCCTTGTGAATCTCTGACAATTTGTCCTCCTATGGGGTTCGCGGAGAAGTTGTCGATTCCGGCGACAGAAAGGGCGGCCGAGTTGGCAACTGCTACGTGACCGCAGATTCGTTTGAGGAAGACTGGGTTTGAGGCTGCAAGATCCAGATCGTGTCTTGTAGGATAGCGGTGTTCTCGAAGCTTCTCATCATCCCATCCTCTGCCTAGGACCCAAGTATCTGGAGATCCGGTTGCGGTCCACCTCGTGACTCGCCTCTTGATTTCTTCAATAGATCGCGAGTGGGAGAGGTTGAGGGTGCGAAGAAGCATCCCGTAATTTAGGAGATGAATGTGCGAGTCGTGGAAGCCGGGTAATACAGTTCGACCATGAAGATTGATTATTTGCGTCGTCTTTGATTTGAGTCCGAGGATCCGATCGTTCGATCCGATATCGGTTACTATGGTCTCCCGAACACTAATTGCTTCGAAGCGTTTGCGAGATCCCGCGTCTGGATAGATTCTGCCCTTGTGGAGGATGAGATCCGGATTAGGCAAGGATTGGCCCCTTACCAACGTTTAACCTCGAGCTCTCGCAAGGGATACTTCCGATAGACGATTCCCGAGCTGTGAGAAATGAATTGTCGCGGGCGAACGCCTAGGCAAGCAGGGAAGAAAGAGTGGGTTCTATACTTGATGGATTATTGATCGGAGGGCCGCAAGTGTTGCCTGCGCAAACATACGCCACTGGAGCTTTCTCGGCGTCGAATCCGAGGTGCCTAATCTGGTCCAAGTCTTTGGCTGGATCAAGATACCTCACATATCTTCTGCCGGGATACAGTTTCAGAGCTCCTGCTCCAAAGGAACCGGATTCTTTTGACTTGGGAGATGCGATAATTGTGATCCCTATTGGACCGTCAATGTAAGAATCCAGGGCCAACGCGTAGCTCGCTCCGGTAACTCCGTATCGCTCATAGTCTGCGTTGAACAAACCCAATGCTTTGCCTGCGATCGTTGCGTAATCAGTTCTCTCTAAGAGCCATGAGAGTCTCAGAAGTCCGTTTGCCATCACGCTGTTTTCATCCATTGGTTTGTCTCGCATCCTGAGTTCGCCTAAATTGGAATCTTCTAGTGGAATGTCGTAGAAACCTCCTGAGGTTTTGTCGTTCAGCTTCTCAATCGAGTCGTCCGCAATTGCGATGGCTTTTTCCAGATAAGCTCGCCTGGCGGAGTACTCGTAAGCGTCTAAAAGTGTGTGGAGCAGCGATCCATAATCGATCAATAGTCCCTTCAGCTTCACACCCTCCTCCTCTTTCCAGTAGTGAAATGGCAGTCCTCTATCGGCCGGTAGAGCGAGGATGCGGTCCAGACTCTTGATTGCAAACTTGCCGAGCTCCGGCCTATCCAGGACGACACTTGAGAGAAGGAACGACGAGATGAGCTGCGCATTGTAATTGGTGTAAAGTGTCCTGTCAATCGCTGGGGTCTTCCGGGTCTTTCGCCCGGAAAGCTCGAGCTTGTAGTATTCCTCGTCTGCATCCTGACTCCCGAAAAAGCCTCCGTGCTCCTGGTCCGACAAACTCGTACTCACGTACTTCACGATTCCCTCCGCTCTGTCTCTGTACAGCTCCTTACCCGTCAGCTGGAAGGCGTGCAAGTACACTGCAAGTAGTTTCGCATTATCCTCCGCCATCTTCTCGAAGTGGGGAATTGACCAGTCCCGAGTAGTGCTGTATCTAAAGAATCCCTGTTCTACTCGGTCATAGATTCCTCCACTACCCATTTTGTCAAGAGTCTTAGTGACAACGGTCAGCATTTCTTTTTCCCCATGATAGCGATAACGCAGGAGCGCGTACTCCAAAGCCTCAGTGTGGGGGAATTTGGGCTCGAAACCAAATCCTCCGTAATCTATGTCAAAGTTGACAGCGACAGTGGTTGCAATGTCCTTTGTTATCTTGTCCGAGAGCGTCTCGTCCTTGGTTTGAGGAATTCGCGTTGCTTGAAGCTTGCTTCCAACCTTGCCCTTGTTTGTTCCATAGAAGTCTAGAACGGAGCGGAGAACTTCCCGCAGTTGCTGAGGTGGAATGTAAGTTCCGCCGGTGATAATTCTCCCCTCGTTGTCTAGGAAGGCGGTAGTGGGCCAACCCCCCATGTTGTAACGACGATTGACGTCAGGTCTCTTGTCCGTATCGACTCTAACCGCGATGAAATTCTTGTTCACCAAGTCGATGACTGCAGGATCTGAGTAGGACGTGTTGTCCATAACGTGGCACCAGTGGCACCAAGAACCCGTTATGTCTAACAGAATCGGCTTCCCTAGCGACTGGGCCTTGTCAAAACTCTCCTTTCCCCATTCGAGCCACTGGATCTTGTTCAAGAGGAAGTCGACGCACGTACGATTGTCGAGAATGATATAAGAACCCTAGAATCAATTCATAGCTCAGTTTTCCTAAGTCCTCAGCACAATCACGCAAAGCAAGATTATTCCTAGTGTTCTTATTACTTTGAGCAGAGCACTCGCAAACGAGCTCTTAGCCAAGGCATTGACGATGTCCGTCAACATGATGCGAGAGAGTTCGGATCATTTCGACTGGGTGGGCATCTATCTCGTACGAGGAAACGATCTACTATTGGAGGCCTACGCAAGGGATGAAGAGACAGAGCACGTTAGGATACCGCTAGGACAGGGAATCTGCGGCTCGGCAGCAAAGGAAGGAGCGACCATCGTCGTCCCGGATGTTAGCAAGGACCCATGATATCTCATGTGCTTCGCCTCAACCGATCAGAGATCGTTGCCCCGATAAAGAGAATCATGGGAATACTAGATAGACATCGACAGCAGTCGGCCATCCGCATTCAACCAAAAAGATCGAGAGATTCTTGAAGGAGCAGCGTCGCTCCTAGCCCGTCATCTTGAGGGAAAGCATTTCGTCTCATGAACCCTCTACTTTGTGAGCTGCGGCCATCGACGCAATCTCGCGAATTGATCCGTATCCTTTCTGTTCGAGAAACCTGCCGATTCCTGTGGTCACTTCTCGAAACACGTCGAGACCTTTGGTTGTGATGGCGCTTCCGATCTGGACTGCTGATGCGCCTGCCATTATCATTTGCACCGCGCCCTTCCAGTCCTCGATTCCGCCGACGCCGATGATGGGGATGCGAACTGCTTGCCTTATTTGATAGACTGCTCTGAGCGCGATTGAGTGTATGGCTGGACCGGAGACTCCACCGAGAACCCCTCCAAGGATCGGAAAACCGGAATCGACGTCAATCGCAGTTCCCAAAACCGTGTTGATCGCTGTGATAGCGTCGGCACCTCCGCTCTCAGCGGCCCTGGCTACTTCCGCGATGTCGGTAACATTCGGGCTTAACTTTACGAACACTGGGACGTGTACACGACTCTTCACCGTTTGAGTTACCTCGGCAACTACCTTCGGTCGCTGGCCGATCTCAACCCCAACCTCCCTGACATGGGGACATGAAACATTCAGCTCCACAGCGACTGCACCGCCCTTTTCCCCCATTATCGCAGACTCTGCAAATTCCTCCGCGTCAAAACCGAAAACGCTCGCTATGACCGGCACTCCTTGCCTCGAAGCGGTGTCAACTTCTTCCCGCATCTCTTCCATTCCAGGGTTGGGTATGCCGAGAGCGTTGAGAAACCCGCCATGGACTTCAATGAAAGACGGGTTTCTGTACCCTTCTCTGCCTTTCCTATTGAACGACTTGGTGACGACGGCGCCAGCACCGGCCCTGGTAACTCGGATCAGCATCTCGCCCGAGACTCCCAGAATGCCGGAGGCTAGAATTGTTGGATTGGGGAGTTTAATACCCGCAAACTCTACCGATAGATCCGGTGCCAAGTAGGTCTAAGCATGAACACTATTCCCTTGCTAATTATCTTCGCGCGATCGTCAACCTATCGCCACATTCTCGTCTTCCAATCAGGAGTAGAGACTTGAAAGCGTACCTCATCGACTCCCCGGCGGGACTCTTTCTGATAGAAAAAACGGGTAAGATTTCGGAGAGAGCACTCTTTGCCCACAATCCAAGCGATGCGGCTGCCCAGTTAAGGCAAGTCCAAAATGGCGAGCTGCCGACAGCGTCCTCAGCTTTCGGCCAACGGCTCTCCGAGCTCAAACTCGACCTCGTTACTGTGGACAGCGAGCCTCTCGCGAGACTCGCCCGTTCAGTCGTCAGATCAGAAGTTGTGCAGGACGAGAGCGATCCTACTATTTCAAAGCTCAGGAACAGGCTACCCTCGATTCTGGTCCGTCTTAGAATCATCGAATCGAAAGATGAGTACGAACAATTCGTCCGAGATGTTTCCCTGGAACTTGCCAAAACCGCGATAACAGAGGCTACAACGAAACGAGACCTCTACGCAATTCAGACCGTCCGCAGTATCGAAGACCTCGACAAGATCCTCAACCTCCTGGCTGGCAGAGTCAGAGAGTGGTACGGACTCCACTTCCCCGAACTCGACCGCTTGGTGGAAAAGCACGACTCGTACATTCGACTGGTTCACAGTCTCGGTGCCAGAGAATCATTCTCCTACGACGCCCTAGAAAAATTGGGCATACCACAAGATAAGGCGACTCAGATCTCGGCGTCGGCCGAGAAATCCTCCGGGGCTGAAATGTCAGGCACGGATCTAGAATGGCTACGTGAGGTCTGCGGAACAGTTCTTGAATTGTACAGCTTGAGAGAAGCTGCCGAGAAATACACTGACAAGATCATGGGAGAGGTAGCACCGAATATGACAGCTGTGCTCGGGGCAGTTCTCTCCGCAAAACTCATCTCTATGGCGGGAGGACTTGAGAATATTGCGAAGATGCCATCAAGCACTCTCCAAGTGCTCGGAGCAGAAAAAGCACTGTTCAGAACGCTAAAGACCGGAGCTAGACCGCCGAAGCACGGGATCATCTTTCAATACGCACCGATCCATCAGTCTCCCAAATGGCTTCGAGGAAAGATCGCGAGAGCAGTTGCTGGAAAACTCGCCATAGCAGCCCGAATGGACGCGTATGGAGGAGGGGACAAGGGACAGGGGCTTAAGGAAGCGCTCGAAAAGAAGATTGTAGACCTGAAAGGTCGTTATCAAGGTCCACCTCGTAAGAGAGAACATGGAAAGACCTGGCGTCCGGCGGCACAAGACGTTCGAAGGGATATACTGGGTGGTCCGAGAGGGAGAGGAGAGATTGGCCACACTCAGCCAGGACCCTGGGACCACCGTCTACGGGGAAGACACAGTAAGGATCGCCGATAAAGAGTACAGGGTCTGGAACCCGTATAGAAGCAAGCTGGCTGCCGCCGTACTGAAAGGGCTGTCTAACGTTCCTATCAAGGTCGGGAATAGCGTTCTCTACTTGGGAGCGGCAAGTGGCACGACCGCAAGTCATGTGAGCGACATTGTGAAAGAGAAGGGACGAGTCTATTGCGTAGAGTTCGCTCAGAGATCGTTCAGAGACCTAGTCAATAATACGATTAAGAACAGGAGAAACATGACCCCTGTCTTCGGAGACGCCAGGTTTCCAGAAAAGTATAGGAGCATAGTCCAAGGCGTCGACACTGTCTACGCGGACATCGCACAATCCGACCAAGCAAGAATCCTCTCTGAGAACATTGAGCAGTATCTCAGCGACAATGGAGAGTTCTTGTTTGCGGTAAAGGCTAGAAGCATCGATGTTTCGAAAGATCCATCAACAATTTTTCGACGAGAGAGAACCCTCCTAGAGGAAAAGGGCTACAAGGTGAAAGAGATGATTCGGCTTGATCCTTTCGAAAGAGATCACTGTATGATTCTCGGCAGCAAACGGTGATTTCGTATTTGGAGGAACGTGATCGGTTCATTGATGCACTGCTTCGCGATGATATGAGAAAGCTGAACTCTCATCTTCCAAAGAACCGTAGAACCCTGAAGGAACTTCTGAGCGATCCGGCCCCGAGAGTTCCAGCCGCGTCCGGAGACCTCATTAAAATGAAAAAACATGAGCTTGAAGAATTTTCCCGCTCTCTCCCTACCGAAGCAAATACACGTGTAAAGCTGCCAATTGTACTACTCAGAAGGAGAGACCTAGGACCCGGTGCCTTCACGGTTATGGGAGATCGTTACGAGGAGTATGCAATGCTGCTTCTGGTGGGCTCGTTCCAGGGAAGTTTCGAACAATTCAGAGAACAGAAATCCGACCTAGTTGTGTTATTCAAACCGCAGATTAGTCTGTTGATGAGCAGATTTCACTCGCTACTAGTACTCGGGTTCGGCAGTTCAGACATACGCGGGTAGCGTATCTACGAGTAATGTTCGTATCGCCACTCCTGAATCAGTAGGCCAAGACTACAAGTACGATTCTGACTGGAGGTCAGCGATTCGCTCGATTGGTTCGAGAATGTCTATGAATCGATACTGAGGGTCCACTTTCCAGTGGGCAAGCGCGGGGTTGCTCGAAGTGGCACTGCGACTGCATTCAGCTTCTTACGCTTCATCTTCTTCTGCAAAGACTATTTGCTCGGCTTCAGGTTACATGGCACGAAATATAACGCTTTCTGATGCTGGAAGTACGCTGAGGAAGAGTAAGCTGATTCCTAAGGGTAGACAAATCAATAGTGAATTGTCGAGGTTGAAACTTCGAAGATCACCCCACGTAGTGATGTATTTCCGCCGAGGGCGCTTAATTGTCGAGAATTACATAATGAGGCGAAGCTTTCAAATCGACTTGGATGCCCTGACGCTCCTTAGATATTTTTCGACTTGGAGAACTGCTTCTCAAGCCTCACAGAGTCTGAGCGGGTACACCCGAGAGTCCATCTTTCATTCGGTTCAGAGCCTAAAAGACTGCGGCTTGCTAATCACTAGAGGCTCTGATCAGGACAGGTTAGAAACGCAATTCGGGAAGGAATGGCTTTGGCCGACTGCTTCGCGCTACTACCACTTTTCTACGAAGATCGATGAGCCACACAACACGACTGAAGAGATTACGCAATATTACATAAGATATCTGAAAGGAAGAAAACAGCCGCCGATTTACAAATCCTATCCTAGACAACCTAAGATCGGCCTGCTGAAAGGATCACGTGCTGAGGCGCCATTTTTCGGCACGCTCCGCAAGAGACGCTCGACGAGAAAACTCTCCGGAAAACCAATAAGCTTCAATGAAATGTCAAGCCTCGCCTACTATACTTGGGGAAGAATTTCATCCTACAAGACTCGCGAGTTTGGTGAGCTACTGCACAAGACCAGCCCTTCCGCTGGAGCCCGGCACCCAATAGAAACCTATGCAATTGTCAATAATGTCGACGGAATTGACCCTGGTATTTACCACTACTCGGTAAGAGACCACTCGCTCGAACTCCTCAAAGCTGGAGATTTCAGAGAGAGATGCGTGGCATTGACTGCGGGTCATTCGTGGACGAAGAATGCCAGCGCCCTTTTCATAATGACAGCTGTCGTTGCTAGAACCGCTTGGAAATACAGGGTGCCGAGAGTCTATCGGGCATTCTTGCTCGACGCCGGGCATCTCTCCCAGTCATTTCTCCTAGTCGCTACCGCTCTCAGACTAGCCGCCTTCTGCATCGGAATAGTCCGTGACAATCTGATCGAGGAAGAGCTGAATCTCGATGGTATCACAGAGACTGTACTCTTCGTTGTAGGAGTCGGACAACCCCTCGGGAGCCATCACGGACCAGATCAGAGCCTCTTCCATGATCATTCTCAACCTCAGCCTAAAGACGAGGGTTTAGAGGCGGGCTCCTCAATCAGTAGCCAAGGCTTAGGCTAGGTTAGAAACGTCCCGAGTGGGGATGTCGAACACTCGAGAAAGATCCGAGAGGCGTCCTGTGTCTTCCGCTTTGAACGTTAGACTCTGATAACATCTAGTGCCCACATTCCACTCTATGCGTTCAACGCTTATTTACGCGGCAAATCCTCGTATCAACTGGTCTTTGCTTGCCGGATGATTCCATCGCAAGACGAGTCGTCCATACTTCTCTGGGAATTCATGAAGACGACATGGTTGTCATTGATACCTGGCAACACACTATCGACCTAGCAAGTGACATTGCACTCGAATGCCTCAGGACCGGGGCAAAGCCTCTGATCACATTGATGACCGACCGATTGTGGTGGAAGGCCTTGGAGGAAATACCGGAACAATATTTCCGCAAGACCCCGCGACACATCCTAAGCGCCATGGAGAGCGCTACAGTCTGGATTGGGATCGGCGGTCCCGAAGACCCGACGAAGTTCAGAGAAGTTCCCTCTTCCCGTCTCGAGCCGTTTTTCGAGGGAGACAAACCACTCGTAGACAAGACTATCGAAAGAAAAATCCGAGTCTTGCAAGTTCTGCTCGGCGACGTCACCCCCCAACGCGCTAGGGCCTACGGTTTCGACTATACAAGATGGCTCAAGAACACTGAAGACGCGATCAGAGTCGACTATCCGAAAATGACGGAGCTAGGCAAGAAGATTGCGGGCCGTCTCGAACGGGCATCAAAGGTCCACATCACATCCAAGATTGGAACGGACCTCAGGTTTGACATTACGAAGCGGCCAGTGCACATCGAAGATGGAATAGTAGACCAGGAGGACATGGAACGCGGCCTCGTTTCGACGCAACTCCCATCAGGGAAAGTCGAAGTGCCACCGATTGAAACTAGTGCTCGAGGCACCGTCGTCCTCGATACTCCTAGGGCCTTGAAGGGACGTCTGATAACCGACCTACAGTTTGTTTTCGAGAAAGGAAGAGTCAAGGAATTTCACGCTAAGAAGTACGAAGATGTGTTTAGGGAGGTCTTCGAAGCCACGCAAGGCGACAAGGACAAGATTGGTCAATTTGCCCTCGGGTTAAATTCGAAGATAGAGCTTATCGGATATCGCACGGACGAGCTGGCTCTGGGAACGGCGACAATTGGAATCGGAGCCAACAAAGGAATCGGAGGACATAACGATAGCAGCCTACAATTCTCCGGAACGCTTACAAAGCCAACGATCGACATTGACGGCTTGGCCATCATGGTCGATGGAAAGCTCGTGATCTGACTTCGCTGGAATAGTCGAAATTCTGCGTCGATTAGTGAAGGGAAGCACGGACGAAACGCCGAATAGACCTTCTCATCCTCGACTCAAAAGAAACGATCACGGTCAACAACTCCATTGAGGACGACCTCGGCATCATAGATGCCGGAGGAGTTGCAATCGATAAGGGAAGGATCGTCGAGACCGCATCATCTCAACTGCTAGAACAGAAGTACTCAGCTTCAAGACACCTACTCGCAACGGGCGAGATCGTCCTTCCGGGCTTTGTTGACCCTCACACACACCTAGTTTTCCAATGGTCCAGAGAAGAGGAATTTCAACAAAGACTTGGAGGAGCTTCCTACCTCGACATTCTCCGAAAGGGAGGAGGAATCATGGAAACTGTCAACAAGACCCGCCAGACTAGCCCGCTTGAACTTCTCTCAATCGCTCAACGCCGGCTGAACACCATGCTAGAAGCCGGCACGACCACGCTAGAGATCAAGAGTGGATATGGGCTCCGTCTTGAGGACGAGTTGAAGATCCTTAGAGTCATCCGCCAGCTAAAGACACGGAACCCATGCAAATTAGCCGCAACGTTCCTCGGTGCTCACTCGATTCCTACAGGAATAAGTCCTGAAGAGTACGCGAAGATGGTGATCGAAGAAATGATTCCTGCTGTTCGTCGGGAGAGACTTGCGGAATTCTGCGATGTTTTCTGTGAAAATGGGGTCTTCAGCCCACCATTGTCGAGAAAAATATTGAGAGCCGGAACCAGAAACGGTCTTAGGCCGAGGATACACGCAGACCAGTTCACCGATAGCCAAGGAGCAAGAATAGCCAACGAGGTCAGAGCCACATCTGCGGATCACCTGGTTCATTCGAAACTTGACGAGTTGGAGAGAATGACCGAGACCTCGGTCGTTCCAGTTCTGCTCCCAGCCTCTTCGCATAGTCTACTGAGTGACGAATATGCTCCAGCGAAGGACATGCTGTCGAAAGGGCTTCCGGTAGCATTGGGAACAGACTTTAGTCCGTCCAACTGGATCTTCGGACAACTCACAGTTGCAGCAGTGGCAGCCAGAGGACTTCGGATGAAAGCAGGAGAAATCATTCGCGGAATCACGATCAACGCCGCCAGATCGCTGGGCCTTCAACATATTGTAGGAAGTATTACACCTAGAAAGCGCGCCGACATCGTTATTCTGAAAGTTCCAAGCCACAAGTGGATCGGTTACACGTACGGGGAAGGGATAGTGGACAAGGTCCTTATTGAAGGAAGGGAAATCGTGAGGGAGGGCAAGAGGATCCATTGACTCCACAGGGTCAACCGCAACCCGTTACGACTCTAAAACACAGAGACAAACTGTCTCTGATTACTGGCCAGACCCTTCACTGCAAGAATTGGCAGATTGAAGGAGCTTTCAGAATGCTCCACAATGTTCTCGATCCCGATGTTGCGAAAAAACCGGAAGAGCTGATCGTCTACGGTGGAACAGGAAGAGCAGCTCGATCATGGGAAGCGCTTGAGACGATCGAGAGTTCTCTCAAGAACTTAGAGGAGGACGACACTCTCCTTGTCCAGAGCGGGAAGCCTGTGGCGATCTTCAAAACTCATAGAATGGCGCCGAGGGTCTTGATCGTCAACAGTATGCTGGTGCCCAAATGGGCGACGTGGGACCACTTCTACGAGCTGGAACAGAAAGGTCTGATAATGTTTGGACAAATGACAGCTGGGTCTTGGGCGTTCATCGGAACTCAGGGAATCCTTCAGGGCACCTACGAGACGCTCGCTGCTGCAGCTAGGGAACATTTTGGGGGGAGCCTGAAGGGACGATTGGTCCTCACGGCGGGTCTCGGGGAGATGGGTGGAGCCCAACCCCTGGCGGTTACAATGAACGATGGAATCGCCCTGGCGGTCGAGATTGATAAGCGCGCGATAGAGAGGACGCTGAAGCATGGCTACGTAGAGAAATCGACTGATGATCTCGACGAAGCGATCGATATCGTGAACCAGGCGAAGCAGGAAAAAACTTCAACAAGTCTAGCTTTGCTCGGAAACGCCGCAGAGATCCACCCCGAACTCGTCAGAAGATCAATTATTCCAGATATCGTTACAGATCAGACTTCGGCCCATGATCCACTAAACGGATACTTCCCTGCGGGGATGTCGAAGGAGGAAGCTGACCAGCTCAGAAAATCGGACCCAACCAAGTATCTCGACAAGGCTGGGAGAAGCATCATGACTCATGTCAAAGCCATGATCGATATGGGTCGCAGGGGCTCTGTTGTCTTCGAATATGGCAACAACATCCGTCAAAAAGCCTTTGACGCCGGTCTGAAAGAAGCATTCGAATTCCCGGGATTCGTCCAGAAGTACATCAGAGCAATGTTCTGCGAAGGACGAGGCCCTTTCAGGTGGACCTCGCTTGTTGGTGACCCAGAAGACATCCGGAAGATAGACCAGCTCGTCCTTGACACTTTCCCAGACAACATGGACCTTCGACGATGGATAGAGAAAGCCCAGCAGTACGTCAAGTTCCAGGGACTGCCTGCCCGGGTCTGCTGGCTAGGCTATGGCGAGAGGGCAAAGTTCGGAGGACTCATCAACGATATGGTGAGAACGGGGAAATTATCGGGTCCCATATGGATCGGGAGAGACCACCTCGACTGTGGGAGTGTAGCCTCTCCGAGAAGGGAGACGGAAGGGATGATGGATGGAAGCGACGCGATAGCTGACTGGCCGATCCTTAACGCGCTCCTCAACACGGCCGCGGGAGCAACTTGGGTAAGTGTCCATCAGGGCGGCGGGGTCGGCATGGGGTATAGCATACATGCGGGAATGTGCCTGGTGGCTGATGGAACGCCTGAAGCTGCAGAGCGGCTTGAGCGGGTGCTAACTGTGGACCCTGGGATCGGAATTGTTCGACACGCTGACGCAGGCTATTCCAAGGCAAAGGAGGTAGCTAGAGCGAACGGGCTACGTATGCCGATGCTAAAGTAAGCCGCCAATACTTATCTCTCAAACATCTCGCTGCAACGATTTGTGGGACATTGGCCCAGGTTACGATAGACGGATCACATCTTACGCTTGATCAGGTCTTGCAGGTTGCAAGAGAGAATTCCCAGACGGTCATCACGGAGAAAGCGCTCGCACGCACAAGAAACGGACGCAAAGCCCTCGAAAGACTGTTGCAACAAAAGGAAGTGATCTATGGAGTCAATACAGGATTCGGAGCCCTGTCAAACTTCAGAATCGAGGCGGACGATCAGAATCAGTTGCAGACGAACCTCATCCGGAGCCACTCCGCGAGCGTAGGACAACCCCACTCCCCAGAAGTAGTGAGGGCAATGATGGTTCTACGGGCCAACACACTTCTCAAAGGGAACTCTGGAATCAGACCAGAAGTAGTCAACACGATCGTCAAGCTACTCAACAAACAGATGCACCCATACATACCAGAAAAAGGCTCGGTCGGCGCGAGCGGAGACCTATCACCTCTCTCTCACATGGCACTCGTCCTGATGGGAGAAGGAAGCGCTGAATCACGCGGACGCTGGTTTCCGGGAAGAAAAGCACTAGAGGTCTCGGGCTGCGTTCCACTCAAACTCGAAGCCAAAGAAGGACTTGCATTGAACAACGGTACTCAGCAAATGGTTGCGATAGGCTGCTTGTGCCTTCACGACGCATACCAACTCCTAGCGACCATAGAAGCTGCGCTGGCCCTCTCACTCGAGGCATTGAGAGGGTGGATTGATGCTTTCGACGTGAGAATTCACAGGCTTAGGCCTCATCCGGGACAGCAGATTGTGGCCGAGCGAGTTCGACAATTAGTCAAAGGTAGCAGAATGGTTAGGACCATCGAGAGTGGCGATCCCTCGAATGGTCGGCCTCAAGATCCATATTCATTCAGGTGCGCCCCACAAGTTATGGGAGCATCAAAGGACGCGCTCGATTTCACAAAGCAGATTCTCGAGGTGGAGATGAATTCGGCGACGGACAATCCTCTCGTATTTCCCGAGGATAATGTCTGTATTTCAGGAGGCAACTTTCACGGACAGCCAGTTGCCATGGGACTCGATATCATGGGCTTGGCCATCTCCTATCTCGCTAACATATCGGAGAGAAGAATATCCGCTCTGTTAGACCCGTCGCTCAACAATGGGCTTCCACCGTTTCTGGTCGGAGGACGATCGAAGCCGGGACTCTCAAGCGGGCTGATGGCGGTCCAGTACACGGCAACGTCGCTCGTTGCGGAGAGTAAGCTACTGACACATCCTGCGAGCAGCGACTCGATCCCGACATCGAGCAATTTTGAGGATTTTGTCAGCATGGGACCCGGAGCCGCCCACAAAGCCAGAGCGATTCTTGAGAATTCCCAGTATGTGGCCAGCATAGAACTGCTGGTTGCGGCCCAAGGAGTAGACTTGAGAGGAGCTAAGGGATTAGGAGTCGGGACTAGACGCGTCTTCCAAGCCATCAGACGAAAAGTTCGGTCGCTGTCGGAGGATCGTTCCCCCCACGATGATATCGAGAAGATTCGCAGGATGGTTCGCGATGGGGAGATAGCGAAGATCGTGGCCCAGATTATCGGGTCCTGAATCAAACGTGATAGTCTACCCAATTAGATCGAATCTGGCGAGACCCGGAGACTCCATTCCTGAACTGTTTTTCAAAGCTCTAGCAAAGAACCGTGTGCGCCTCAAGACGAGAGACATTATGGCAGTCTCAAGCAAGATTGTCGGGATTGCCGAAAACAGGATTCGATACCTCGACAGCGTAAGACCCGGGTCGCAGGCTAGAAGACTGTCTCGCGCGCATTCCCTAGCTACCTCCTTTGCGCAGGCTGTTCTAGACGAAGCGGACAGCGTCGTTGGCGGCGTGAAAGGAGCGCTTCTGACGGTGAAGAACGGTGACGCTGTTGCAAATGCTGGGATCGACCGAAAGAACGCTCCTGAGGGAGCGGTTGTGCTCTGGCCTCGCAATGCAGATCTGTCTGCAAGGAATATCAGACTCTCGATTCGGCGAAAGTCGGGGAAAAATGTGGGGGTTGTAATTGTCGATAGTAGAGTGAGCCCATTGAGATTGGGGACGACGGGTTTCGCAATCGGCTGTGCAGGGTTCGAGGCGATCGAAGATCTCAGAGGGAGAGTCGACCTTTCTGGCAGACGTATCGAGATAACGTTCCAAGGGATTGCCGATGGGGTAGCAGCATCGGCCCAGCTTGTGATGGGCGAAGCTTCGGACCGGATTCCGTTCGCGATAATTCGCGATGGCCCCGTTAGCATCAGCAATGGGCACGGCATTCGTTCAGCGAAGCTGGCGTGGAATCGATGCCTCTACATGAGCCAGATCCCGCACGCCAAGGGCTGGGGCTAAATGCCTAGCTGCTCGATCGGTTATCGGAAGAAAAATTCCTACCAATCATAAACCAACCAAATTCCCTAGATCCGAGAAAGGGCACTTTGGGTTGTCGCGGGAAATATTTTTTCTGAATTCTAGGAAGAGTTCGCTCGCTGTCTGAACCGTTTCTGGGCGAGATTATCTGTTTTTCGAGCAGAACAGGCTACTCAACCATTTTTCGACAAGTGTCCATCTGTATCAATGCAAGCGTGAACTGGACATCATATGAAATGCCCGTCCCAGATCCCAGATCAGGGTTTATTCTGCGCTTAGACGGGCTTTTGGCATCTGTCGCAATACCAGCGCATTTGAGCCGGGTCCCACCTCAAAGGCTGCTGACAAGTAGGGCATCGATTGTACTGGATTCCAGCTGGCTTTCTCCTCCGGAATATCAGATAGCCGAGCAGGATACCGATGGCTGCGCCGATTGCTACCCCGATGAGACTAAAGACGAGTGCTGGTGAGATGGCGCTGTTGGCAAGCTGCTGAGCGGCGCTGGCATCCTGGGCGGCCGCCAACGAGTACGGTACCGCCCCGGCATAATCCATTGTATTGTACAGGTTTTCTGCCTGTGCAATGTTCTGGTTAGCCATGGATATGTCTCCGGAGTTGAAGAGAGTATTCTGGGTTGATGACAGGGCGTCTATGGCGAAGGAGAGCAGCTCATCATTTACTCCCCGCAGGATTGCGTCCCTGTCGAACTGGCTAAAGTTCAGACTGTAGGCATAGTATCCCATGATGGTGTTCGTGAAATCCTCGGTCAAATCGTAGATGAAGGGATGGTTCAGGCCCATCATGTGTCCGAGTTCGTGAATCGCGTCATGTGTGAAGCCTACTCCCTTTCCTGGCTGATTGTAGGTTGAATTGTTGCCGATGGTAAAGTCGGCCTGTTGGGATAATCCTATCAAGACCATATCTCCCAAAGCCTCTCCCCCGAAGGTGCCGTAAAGGCTAGGCGAGGCAATGTCCTCTTTGAACGGAACCCCGAACGTGTAATTTCCTTTGAACGCAAAGAGGAATCCAGGGACATCGATTCTCGACGTTGTTCGGGTTACATTGATGAAATTCGTAATGTGCCCTAGTCCGCTAGTTGTGAACCAGTTATAGACCAAGTCGCCGTCCACGATCGGCCGGCCAGAAATGGGATCTCTGTGAGTTGTAGTTGCGTTAGCCACTATCGCGCCGAGCCCAGGATAGTCCGTGACGTTTGCATATCTGATGTTAACCGTTACACCAGTTGCACCAGCAAACGGAACGAGACTGGTCAGGTTCTCCTGAATCCGTGTCTGGTTGATGGTCGCTTTCAATTTCGGACCTTGCGCCTGTTCGGTGGAGGTCCGGTTGTCAATGACGAATAGTTGGATGTTGTAGTTCTGGGCGTAGTTGACAGGGTAGAGCTGGTCCGGAGCAAACAGATTGTTGACAGCACCGTTGACGTAGGCGCCGATGAACTTGCTCATCCAGAGCTTCCCATAGTATGTGCTGGTGCTGATTCCTCTCAACTCAGATGCAACTTGCACCGGGAGCTCGTTCGTCCAGTAGCTGGGTCCAGCCGAGAGGTCCATGTAATAGAATCGGCCGCTTCCACCCCAGCCGGTCATGAAGTGACGCGTCATCCTGAGACCTAGGTCCGGGTCTGTGACGGTTCTGTTGTAGTAGTGGGTGTCCACTGGGTGCGGTGTGCACGGTCTACAAAGTGCAATGTAGTTTTGATATTCCGTGTAGTTGAACGAAGGGATTCTGAAGCCGTGTAGATCGGCTACGAATAGAGTGTATCCAGAGGCTGGATTGCCTCCAAATAGGGTCATGTTGGACCCAAGCCAAGATTCGACCTTGTCAGCGTCGTAGAAGTAGTTGTGTGCTACAGAAAGGGTCGAGGAATTAGTGAAGTAAGGATTGACCAATCCGTATGGAGTGCTTGGACTTGGAGTAGTGTTCTCTGGTTTTTGAATCGACAAGAGATACTGAGCGAACTTGGACACGGTTGAGTTGTCGGCGAATGTCAGTTGATAGTTGAAATTGAAAATCACACCGGTGTTCAATGGCCCCGCGAGAATCGCCTGGTACTTCAGAGGCGGAACGGAGACACTACTCTTCAGATAGGTCGAATTCAACTCTGCGGGCGTGATTCCAAGAAACACGATCTGGATGGTGAGCGAGACAGATCTGTTCAGTCCAAAGCCTTGTTGAGTAATCATCTGAGGCGACTGAGAATGAACCGTCGGAAACTGGACGACGGAGAGAATCAGAATCAGGGAGACCGGGAGTATTAAGCGAAGGCGCATCTTGCATTCATCTTGATGTCAGGCCGGATTTCTATTAAGCGTCGTCTAGGATTCCATAACCGGCACCGTGAAATCTCCCTTTGGAACGATTAGTATCTTCGACTCCTTGCCTTCAACGCGTATCGCTTTCTGAACCGCTTCAGAGGCAGTCTGGGAAGGTTTCAACCCAAAGGAGTCCCGGACAAACAGCTCCGGAAGAATAGATACCAACTGAATACGACACTTCTCCAACGTGTCTTGGAGGAAGAGGTTGACATGGCCGCCAAGCTTGAATCTGTATCTCAACTCAGTCGACAATTCCTTCCGATCAGGAAATCTCCGAGCGTATTCTAGGAAGCTAGAATCGCCGACTCCTCTCGAACACTCTGCCACCAGGATTATGGTGCCTTCTTTTTTCACGGCACCGAGAACGTTGGAGACTACCCTGATCGCATGATAGAGGTCCCCACCCAACAGGCTTCCCGCGGATACAATGACGATGTCCAGCTTGCGTTCTATCCTAGGAGTGTGGATCTCGTGGTAGCGGGAGACAGCCTCCCGGAAGACTGACTCCAGTTCCCCGGCGAATGCCGAGGTGACTCCTCCGCCGCCGTTAGGCATGAAGCACAAGCTGTAGAATGGTCCAGCGAGTTTACAGGCTTCGAGAGAATCCGAGAGGACCTGGTTGTCCGGTGCGGATGAAGATGTTGGGAAACCCTTCGTCAAGAGCGACCGGTTCTTGGTTATCGAGTGGATTGATGACGAGCCTGGCAAGATGGCCTCGGGCCCTCCGGTGAAGCCGCTTGCGAAATGAGGCATGACGAGTCCGACGCTGATCTTAACATCGCACGAAACTACGTCAGTGTCTAGCTCGACGTTGGTTCCCGTCGAAGTCTTTCCCAGTTCAGAGAACGAGGCCTGCGAAGGCTCGATTATCTTGAGATCCGCACCAGCGGAGACAACGCTTGACATGCGCTTTCGCATGAAAACTCTCACATTGTCAACCCCCATCGCAAAGAGACGGGACCTCAAAGCTTTCGCGGCCTCGTCCCTTGCATTGACTGGAACAATGGGATCAACGATTATTCCAGCAACGGTACCAGGCTTGACAACGTCCTTTAGGAAGAGCCCTCCAATCGGCTTTTCCAGAGCCTCCTCGATTATGGCGAGAGCATCTTTCGTCCCAATTGGCTTGGCCGGCTCTAGAATTCTGTAGAAATTGTCGTCTGGAACCCGGACTGGAACCTCGGTCTCGCCATAAGGTATCCAGAGTTCCAAATCGGCCGCCTTGATTGTTCGGTCGGGCTTGCCTTTAAATCGGTATACTAACCGGCGGACTTCTCATCTGCTAAGCCCAATAATCAAGGCATATGCAGAAATTCGAGGATAACATGAATGCCCAAGCTGATCGAGGAAGAACTTCCGAAGATTCTGGTTCATACCGGGGCTCTGAAGTTTGGCATGTTCACCCTTTCCGGGGGAAAGCTCAGTCCATATTATCTTGACTTGCGGGTCCTCCCGAGTTTTCCCGACGCGTTTCACGCCTCCATCGAACTTTTGGGAAAGACCGCGAGAACGATCGCCGACATTGCGAAGATCGCTGGGATTCCAACCGGCGGATTGCCATGGGCGTCGGTTTTGGCCTACACGCTCTCGAAGCCACTCGTCTACTTAAGGAAGGAAGTGAAGCATCATGGTAGAGAGAAGATGGTTGAAGGTCTTCTAGCTCCCGGTGACAAGGTCTTGCTCGTAGACGACGTGATTACTACGGGGAAGAACATTCTCGACGCGATGCAGACCCTTAGGGCTGAAGGGGGAGTTGTTGAAGACGCTCTGGTCTTAGTTGATCGGGAGGAGGGGGGGCGCGAACATCTTCTCAAAGCCGGTATGAAGCTTCACGCGGTCACCCGGATTTCTGACCTCGCTCAGCGATTGCTAGATATGGACGCTATAACGGAATCTCAGTTTGAGGAGCTGACTAATCAGCGTCAGAAGTGACCACTGTCCACAACCTAGGTTCCAGGAAATTGGATCAGCCAATCTCTCTCTTCAAAGCGCTACAGGTGAGCCGTCACATCCTAGACAACGGTCTGAAAGTCCTGATCCGGGAAATACCCAACGCTCCAGTGTCGGGCTGCTGGGCCATATACAGGGTCGGATCTCGAAACGAGAGGCCGGGCGTAACAGGAATCTCCCACTGGGTCGAGCACATGCTCTTCAAAGGGGGAGGAAAGCTCCACAAGGGCGACATCGGACGAATAGTCAGCAGCGTCGGAGGCGAATACAACGGGTTCACGTCTAAGGACTTTACAGCGTATTTTGAGGTTCTACCGGCTGACCAGATAGAGAAAGGACTCCTTATCGAATCCGAACGTATGATGAACGCCGCCTTCGATCCGCGAGAGGTCGAGTCAGAGAGGACAGTCGTTGTCTCAGAGCGGGAAGGCAACGAAAACGATCCCGAGTTCTTGGCCTCAGAGGAATTATTCCTCTCAGCCTTCAGGTTTCATCCGTACAGATGGTCTGAGGGAGGGCTGAAGTCGGACCTTCTGAAAATAACGAGAGATGATCTCTTCGAACATTACAGGCGCTACTATGTTCCCGGAAACGCGCTGCTCGTCGTCGTAGGTCCCTTCTCGCCGAAGAAGATTCTTCCAAAGATCCAAGACTACTTTGGTCCTCTCGCCAAGAGCGATCGGGCCGGCGAACCCACGATCGCTGAGCCTCCTCAGTCAGGTGAGCGACGTGTCGAGGTTCGAATCCCATCTGAGGCCGACTACATCAAAGTGGCGTACCATACGCCCGGCTTTGGAAGCGAGGACGTCTATGGGCTGATGATGCTTGACGCGATCTTGAGCGGAGTTCGCCTCTTCGCATTCGGTCCTGGCCAATCTTCGGGAAGAAGCGCTCGACTGCACAAAGCGCTTGTCGAAAGGAAGCTGGCGACTGAAGCCAGCTCCGAGTTCTGGCCGACAATCGATCCGTCCGTGTTTGCATTGGACGTTACAGTGTGGGAGGGTGTCTCTGTCGACAGAGCTGAGAGGGTTTTGATGGAGGAAATTGAGAAGATTCAGAAGGCTCCTCCCAGCAGGCATGAGCTTGAGAGAGCGATCGCTCAGATCAAGGCACAGTACGCGTATACCCTTGACGGGGTTGCCCGACAAGGCTTCGTGATAGGAATCTTCGAAATGATCACATCCTTTGAGACCATGGCTAGGCTTGTTGAGAAGCTGGAGAAGATATCGCCCGCCAAGGTCTCGGAGATCGCTGCGAGATACTTGACCGTGCAGAACCGGACGGTGTGCAGATGTATTGGCGTGAGGAACAACCGTGGGTCTTGAGAGCGATCTAGGGAGCCTGGTGGAAGAGCAGCCTGCGGGTTCTGGAATCAAGTGCCTCCTTTACAAGAACGCGAATAATCCCACACTGGCGGTCTACGGCAGCATTCTAGCAGGAACCTCCTCAGAACTCGCCGGGAAATCAGGTCTCGCCGAACTTACGGCACGCCTTCTGATCAGAGGAACCCGGAAGCTCGGAGCGGTCAAGATCGCGGACCTGCTAGAATCAGTGGGAGCGGCTGTTTCGTTCCGAAATTCACAGGACAGTATCATCTTCCAAGCGCGAATGACAAGTCCCTGGACAAAACGAGTCCTCGGCGTTGTCGCAGACTGTCTCACAAGACCTGCTCTCTCTCCTCGGGACATTGAACGAGAGCGAGAAGGACTCCTGACAGACATTCGGCTCAGAGAAGATGACACTACCAGGCGCGGCATGAGAGAGCTTCAGAGACTCGTGTACCCCTCCGGGCATCCGTACAGGAAGGACAGGTTTGGAACCGCGGAGACTGTCAAAGATATTGAACGGTCGGATGTGAAGGACTATTTCGATGATGCGATCCGCACTGCCCCGACCCTCATCTCGTTTGCTGGACAGTTCAAGAAAGACGAGGTGGTGAGCTGGGCCGCTCGGACTTTCGGAACGAGGCACGAGAAGAAGATTGACTCGAAGAAGAGTGCCGGATCAAATTCGGCTTCCAAGAGTGTGAGGAGAAACATCTCAATGCCTCACAAGACGCAAGCGGACATCCTCATCGGTGGAGCAGCATGCTCCCGAACCGATCCCGATTATGAACCATTGAACCTGCTGAATGTTATCTTGGGTGAGTTGGGCTTCATGGGCAGGCTGGGACAACGGGTCCGGGACAAGGAGGGACTAGCGTATTCTTGCACGTCTTTCCTCAACGCGGGACTTGCCGGTGGCAGCTGGACGGCTCTCGCCGGGGTCAATCCTCGAAATGTCGCTAAGGCATTGGAGCTAATGAAGGAAGAGATTGAGCGAATTCGCCAAGAATTGGTGGAGGACCAGGAGTTGGCTGATGCTAAGCAGAACCAGTTGGGATCCGCCTTGATGGAGTTGGAGTCAACTGAGGGAATTGCAAGGACCAGCCATAACTTGGCGCATTTTGACCTTGGGCTGGACTATTTTGTCAAGAGGCGAAATCTCTTCTTGAAGATAACTCGGGAAGACTTGATGTCAATGGCCAAGAAATATCTCGACAGTTCACGATTATCAACGGTGATTGTAGGCCCCCGATTGAAGAGCTAACCTCCAAGTCTTAAATCGCGATCTTGACTCGGCAGTAGAACATGGATGATCCGGCCAAGGAAGTCACAATTGATGAGTTCAAGCGGCTTGAGATGAGAGTGGGAACTGTGGTCGAAGTGTCCCGCGTTCCTCGAACCAACAAGCTGTACAAGGTCGTCGTCGACCTCGGGGTCCATGGAAGAAAGCAGACAGCCACAAGCTTAGTTGATTACTACAAAGCGGAGGAGCTACTTCACCAGCGGGTAATCTTCTTGGCCAACTTGAAACCTACGACGTTTGCTGGGCAGAAGTCCGAGGGAATGCTTCTGGCCGCCTCAGAGGGTGACAAGCTTGCTCTGCTGGGTATCGAGAGAGATGTTCCTGACGGGTCACGCGTTAGCTAGAAGCCGCACCTTGTCATGACAGGAACCTGGCTGGCCAAGAGAAGGAAGGACCAGTACTACCGGCTCGCACGGATTCGAGGCTACCGAAGCAGATCAGCCTACAAGCTCCAGCAGACAATCAGAACCTACGGCATCGTAAAACCGGGTCAGAAAGTTGTGGATCTCGGAGCTCAGCCCGGAGGATGGCTACAGATAGCGCGAGAAACAGTTGGACCCGAAGGGCTTGTGCTGGGCGTTGACATCAAAGAAATTCAACCCCTGTCACCAAACGTCAGGCTACTGAAGATGGATGTCTATGCCGAAGACGTGCCAGATCGCATCATCGCAGAACTGGACGGACCAGCAAACGCTGTTCTCTCAGACCTCGCCCCCTCTATCATTGGGGCTTGGGACGTAGACCATGCAAGACAAGTAGACCTGGCTCGAAGAGCATTGGAGATCGCTGAGAAGGTACTGGCTCACCATGGAAACGTGCTCATCAAGCTCTTTGAAGGCCCCGAGCTGAAAAAGCTCCGAGACGACGCAGCATTGTACTTCGAGAGGAGCCGATTGTTGAAGCCGAAAGCCAGCAGACCAGAAGCCTCCGAAATCTACTTCCTAGGACTTGGTTTCAAGGCCCGATGGCATCAATCGCCCCCAGGTATGACTGGTTGAGAGTAATTTTGTTGACAGGTCGGCCTGGAGTTGGCAAGACTACAATCGTCAACCGGGTATACAAGCACTATTCGGTGAGCGGATTGAAGATTGAAGGAATGACGACGCGCGAGGTCCGGGAGGGAGGCGCGAGAACAGGGTTCATGATAACCGACCTCTCATCTGGCCAAGAAGGATGGTTAGCCAAGAAAGATCTCACAACGGGGCCGAGAGTCGGGTCCTACGTCGTAGTTTCTGAAGATCTGGAGAAGATTGGAGTGGCCGGACTAGAACGCTCAATGGAGGGAGCGGCGAACTTGGTCATCGTGGACGAGATCGGACCGATGGAAATGACTAGCACTTCCTTCAGAAATAGCATTTCCAGGGTCTTGAACGGAAACAAAGCAGTTGTCGCTACAGTGAAGTACGGATCGCGCTATCCAGAAGTGGAGAAGATGTGGCAGAAAAGTGTGCACTGGGAGATTACGAAAGAGAATCGTGAATCGATCTATGGCAGGATAGTACGTCAAGTCGACGACTGGATCAGGGAACCGAGAAAGTGGGCCTCTTGAGAGTCTGCGGCGTCGACGATGCCGGAAGGGGCCCAGTAATCGGGCCGCTAGTCATTGCTGGAGTGATAATCGAGGAAGAGAAGCTCGACAGATTGAGGACGCTTGGCGTGAAAGATTCGAAACAGTTACTCCCATCCGCGAGGACCCGTCTCTCCAAAGAGATTCCGACCGTTGTTGATGATTATCACGTCCTAGAAATTGGAGCACAAGAGTTGGACAGGATAGTGAACCGGGCACCGAAGTTCCAGAGGTTGAATCTGCTGGAAGCCAAGGTGATGGCGCAGGTCATAGAGAAGTTGAGACCCGAGTTAGCGTATGTTGACTCGTCGGATACTCGGACAGAGCGGTTCAAGAACAACATCCTGGACTGCCTCTCTTTCGCTCCGCGAATAGTTTCAGAGCACAAAGCTGACGTCAATTATCCTGTAGTCTCTGCGGCCAGCATCATGGCAAAGGTTCACCGGGATAGTAGGATTAAGGAGATCAAGAAGGAATACGGAGAGATTGGTTCAGGGTACGCTCATGACTCTCTGACGGTCAAATTTCTGCGAGACTACTACTCCGATCATGGAGATTTTCCACCGATCGTCCGACGTTCATGGAAGACTCTGAGGAACATTGTTCGAGACTTGACGCAATCTACTCTGGGGTAGAGTGCTGATTAGGGAATCGACGGCTCAGGCAAATGCCTTCTCGCTCATTGGTAGTCCGAGTAACTTTGACCAATCATCGCCGTCTGCTAGGACGCAGCCCACCGAGAGATATAACCAATTTCGAGAGGAATCTAGCCCAGGGAAATGGGTGCGTTGAAAGCACCTGTCTCCTCGTAACGCCGGGCCATTTTCACGTAGGCTTTGTACGATTCCTTAATCGCACGAACATCCTCGATTGTTGCTCTCCTGATGACCTTGGCCGGAGCCCCCACCGCCACCGACCTGGGCGGAATTTTTCTACCTTCCAGGAGGATAGACCCTACCCCGAGGATTGAGTGTTTGCCGATGGTCGCTCCGTCGAAGACTATCGCACCTGCTCCGACCAAACATTCGTCTCCTATTCTGCAAGCATGAACGATGGCACCATGTGCCACTGTAACTCTATTGCCCACGATTCCTGGATTCTCTGCTGAGCAGTGCACCACGACGTTGTCCTGAAGGCTGCAGTCGGAGCCTATCCTGATGTAGCCGTAGTCGCCCCTGATGACCGCACCAGGCCATATGCTGGTTCGGGGTCCAATGACAACATCCCCAATTATCGTGCAGTTTGGCGCGAGAACTGCCGACCGGTGAATCCTTGGCTTCTTAGAGCCTAATGCATATGCGGGCATTCTAACGCCGGACTAGCCTAGTCTTTAGCCTCGACTTTCTCTTCAGCTTTTTCTTTCTCTTTTTGTTTTGCCCTTGCTTGTTCCACTTTTACTTGTTCCTTTTCCAATTCCTTAGCAGGAAGAGGGGGCAAGCGTGGTTTCTCCGTACCCTCGTAGAAGATCAGGCTCTTGGATTCTAGTATCTGTTGTAGCTTGTTGACGGCGATGCCGACCTGAATTTCTCTCTTTGCTCCGGTGCAGACAAGCTTGCCGCTAGCGAAGAGTAGGATGACGACCTTGGGCTCATCCATCCTATAGATGAGACCCGGAAACTGCTCCGGCTCATACATCGTCTTCTTCAAGCCGTATGTGGCCTTTTCGAGGTCGATGTAGCCGCCGAGACCTGCAGAGGCGACGATATTCTGGATTGTAATGTCGGGCTTGCTTAGAATGACTATGCCATCTCTTTTCAATTCGTCGATTACTTTCAGGACGGCTTTGCGTGCCTGGCGCTCGGATTTTGCGCCGGTGCAGACCATCTTGCCAGAGCTGAAGATCAGGGTAGCAGTCTTGGGTTTCTTCAGACGATAGACTAGACCGGGAAACTGCTCGGGACGATATTCGACCCCGGGAAAGACTCTGACGATGGCGTTGAGGTCGATCTGTTGTTTGAGTGTCGCGGAAGCTACAACGTTCTCAATATTGATGAAGGCCTTACCTTTGTCTGACAATGACAGAAGACCCTCCTCTAATCGAGGGCGAGGTGTTGAGCACTCCGAAAATATTTCGAGAAACCGAGACGATCGCCAGCGTTCACCGCGCTGGAAACGTAGCTCTTTATATAGAGTATTTAAGCTAGCCCGGTCTTAACCGGAAAAATCTGGCCCGACCCCGAGTCAAACCGCGAAATCTCGCTGGGTGCAGGACTCCTCGTCTGAGCGACGGAAGTCTTTGTTTCATCTGGGACATTGGAAGAGGGCGTCTTCTTTCCGGGCTCCGCGACCTCGAATGCAAACAGAGCCACAATCAGTGCTACGATTACAAGAATCCCCTGAGTCCTAGGCTGGCCAGAATTGTCATCGTACATGAAATTGCGAATGTCAAGAATTGCGGACCCCAAGTACGGGATCGGAATGGTAAACTGGTAAATCCCTACGAGGCTGGATCCTGGATTAGGGCCCTCATTCGCTCCTAGAGGATTAGCGTCGCCGTGGGTTATGAAGGCGAACTGACCGGGATATGCCGAATCGTTGTTCGGTGTATACACGACGATGATCCTGTGAACAATCAGATAGTCCGGATTGACGGGATTAGCCCTAAACACAATGATGTCCCCTACCCTGATCGCACTAGGGTCCTGACCCCGTATTACGATAAGAGACCCGATCGGCAATACGCAGTTGTTGGGAGGACACATACTTCCAGAAGAAACGACTAGAATCGGGTATTCCGTGTTGAGCGCTAGGCGGATTCCACCCCACACAGCAATTGCTCCCAATATCACAAGTCCCACTAGAAATAGACCTCTGGCAGTTTCATTCTTTCTCAAGTAGTTGCGGAATTTTCTAATGTAACTACTCAAGGTGGTGTCTCTGGCCTAAGCATGTTTAGCTTGGAAAGGACCTATCTCAGCCTCGTACTGGATCCGCTTCAAAAACTCTTCCGCAGCCCGAGCCCCGGCGGTGAGGAATTCCTCACCCCTAGCTGTAATCTGGTAGACCTTTCTTCCTCGCCCGCCCTCAGCTTCCCAGACCGCTTGAAGGTACCCCTTTTCCTCCATTGCGTGAAGCAGTGGATAGAGCGTTCCGGCGCTTAAGTATACTTTGAACCGGTCCCGAATTTCCAGGTTGATCTCGTATCCCCATCGGGGCTTTGCCTTGAGGAGGCGTAGTATAATGAGGTCGAGATGGTTCTTGACTAGCCGTTCCCGCCAGGCTTTATCGAGATCCTTGTTCATCGGAGCAAGTGTTCCTGTTTGTAGTCGATGATGGATGAACGCCCCTAAATGCTTTCCACTAGCTTGAGCACGCCGTCCTTCTTGAGCGTAATCGAAAGATTCGGAACCACTCGACCTCTGAATGGTTTCTATGTTTTTATCGAACGCAGCCCTGCCTTATTGTGCTGATTGTCGTCCAGCGTCTTCGACCTACTCCCGAGACCCCTAGCGGAGGCTGTCAAAGAACGAGGATTCCTCAAACCCACTGAGGCTCAAGAAAAGGCCATCCCACCGATTCAAGAGGGCAAGAACGTCCTGCTGATCTCGCCGACTGCGAGTGGGAAAACTGAGTCTGCCATTCTTCCCGTCTTCACGCGTTTCTTGAACGAGGCTGATCGGGGACCGGGAATCAAGATCATCTACATCACTCCTCTCCGTGCTCTCAACCGAGACCTCTTCGACAGGCTGCGATGGTGGGGTCAGAAGATCGACCTCAAAGTGGGGGTGAGGCATGGCGATACGGAGATCAAGGAGAGAACCAGCCAATCCAGAAGCCCACCTGACCTGCTCATCACGACTCCAGAGACTCTTCAGGCGATTCTTCCAGGGCGAATACTTCGAAGGCACCTGCGAGACATCCGTTTCATGATCATCGACGAGGTACACGAGCTGGCTGAGGACAAGCGGGGGAGTCAGCTTGCTATTGCATTGGAGCGATTGCGCTGGGTCGCGCAGAGAGAGTTTCAGATGGTGGGACTATCCGCCACAATTGGATCCCCCGAAGTGGTCGGAAAATTCCTAGTGGGCGAGGGAAGACCAGTCGAAATCGTTCACATCCCGGTCGCACGGCGGATGAAGCTTGAGATCGTCTCACCTGAGCCTACAGGCGAGGATATCCGACTTGCCGGGAAACTGTTCACCCACCCAGAGGTGGCGGCCCGGTTACGCGTCATGAAGGGAATGATCAACGATCACAAGTCAGTTCTTCTGTTCACCAATACTCGCGCAAACGCCGAGGTCTTGGCCAGCCGGTTCAAAGTCTGGGACGTAGACTTTCCAGTCTCCATACATCACGGCAGCTTAGCAAAGCTCTCGAGGATCACTGCCGAGAGGGCGTTGAAGGATGGTGAGATCAAAGGACTAGTCGCAACGTCTAGTCTTGAGCTGGGAATTGATGTAGGAAGGATCGACTACGTCATCCAGTACATGAGCCCACACCAGGTCACACGGCTCATCCAGCGAGTCGGACGATCAGGCCATAGCGTCGGCAAGATGGCTGACGGCATCATCATAACGATGGACTCCGACGACACGCTAGAGGCAATGGTCGTGGCCCGGAAGGCCAAGGGCGAGGACCTAGAAGATGTTACGGTTCCGGAAAAGCCGCTCGACGTATTATGCCATCAGATCGCTGGATTATTGATCCAGAACCGCAAATGGTACTATTCTGAACTGCTGGATATTCTCAAGAAAGCGTACCCCTATCGAAACTTAACGGAAGAGGATGTTGCGGCTGTAACCAACTATATGCACTCACGATTCCCACGCTTGGGATGGGTCTCGACGCAAGACAAAGTGGTCATGCGGCCTTCTAGGGTCAAGGACCTCTACCGATACTACTTCAACAAACTATCAATGATTCCGGATGAGAAACAATACCTCGTCGTTGAGCAAGAAAGCGAAACGGCCGTAGGCGTTCTTGACGAGGCTTTCGTAGCAGAGTACGGCCAGCCTGGAACCAAGTTCATCGTTCGCGGCACCCCATGGATGATGCAGAGCATCAGAGGAGACAAGATCTTCGTCCGCGGAATCTCCGACCCAACAGGCGCAATACCCAGCTGGATCGGCGAAGAGATACCAGTACCATTCCAAGTCGCCTCGGAAGTTGGAGAGCTACGACGAATCACAGAGGACGATTACAGGAATGGAAAGAGTCTCAAGGAGATTAGCCAGAAGCTAACCGAGAGATATCCCGCTGACGAAAAGACGATTCGCCGCGCCCTCACCGAGACGTACGATCAATGCGAGGAAGGGCTGCCGGTCCCGAGTGACCGACTTCTCACGATCGAAGAATGGGACGATTTCATAATCATAAACTCTCATCTCGGGACTCTCGTCAATAGAACCCTGGCACGTCTCGTCGGCCACCTCCTGTCTGACGAGGCGGGAGTCAGTATTGGGATCCAACAAGACCCCTACAGAATAGTGCTCCAGACAATGGGAGCGATAGACGCTGAGGACGTACAGAAGATTCTCCAGAGGCTCGCTGGCAACGATGTGACGGAGCTGGCAATTGCCGCCTCTAAGAGAACTGGTCTCTTCAAGAGAAGACTTGTTCACGTTGCTCGGAGGTTTGGAGCCATTTCGAAATGGACGGACTTCAGCAGCATCACGCTACGTCAACTGGCTAAGAGCTTCGAGGGCACTGTCATCATGGATGAAGCGATCAGGGAAACCCAAGAAAAGGACATGGACGTCCCCCACACTCAGGAGGTTCTGAAGGGAATCGCTGCAAAAGAGATCGCAGTCAAAACGGTCAAAGCTAGTGGCGAAGCAACTCCCATTGCCAGAATCGGGCTGGAACGAATCAGCAGAAAAGCAGACATCATACCGACCGAGAAGCTGAATCAGATTCTCGTTGGATCGGCCAAGGCCAGAATCCTAAACGAGGTCAAAACCCTCGTCTGCACGAACTGCTGGAAATATGTCGAGATGCGCAGGGTGAAAGAGATACCTCCTATCGTCAAGTGTCCCGAATGCGGGTCCAAACTGGTAGCAGCGCTTGGAATCGCGGATGAAGACATGAAGAAGGTGATCGTGAAGAACGGAACAAGACTCTCCGAAAGAGAGAAGGACCTAGTTTCGAAAGCTGAAGACACAGCTAAACTCGTGGACCAGTACGGCAGACTCGCAGTATACGCCCTCGCCGGACGACGGGTCCAGCCCGAGGCAGCAGGGGACATCCTTCGAAGACACCGAAAGCCGACGAACGACTTTTTCCAAGCGATAATGGAGGCTGAGCGGGAAGCGCTGAAGGAACGCTTCTGGTAGCTTCCCACAAATATTCAACACGCAAATAGCCAGCCGGTAGAAATCTTATCAGAGACGATTCCATCTCCCAGAGTCAACTTTGAAGCGAGACCTCTCCATCGAGACGAAGAGTCTACGACGACTCTTCAAAGGCATACCCGGCAAAGGCGACGTGGTAGCCCTCGATCAGGTCGATCTAGAGGTCTACGACGATGAAATATTCGGGCTTCTAGGTCCGAACGGAGCCGGAAAGACAACCCTCATCAAAATACTATGCACCCTCCTCTCGCCCACGGAGGGACTGGCTCTCATCAAAGGACTAGATGTTGTAAAGCGAGCCTCCCAGATTCGCCGGATCATAAACCTCGTCTCGGGAGGAGAAACGCCCGGCTACGGAATCCTTAGTGTCAAAGAGAACCTCTGGTTCTTCTCCCAACTCTACGGTCTGCCACGAGACTTCGCAAAGGATAGGATTTCGAAACTAGTCGACCAGCTAGAACTTCAAGACTACCTCAACACTCGAATGAGCAAACTCTCAACCGGTTACAAACAACGGCTGAACTTGGCCCGAGGATTTGTCAACGATCCCGCTGTACTCTTCCTCGACGAGCCTACGCTGGGCCTCGACGTTCTGTCTGCCCGACACCTGAGGACGCTAGTCAAAGATTGGATTAGGACTGGAGGCAAGACGGTGCTCTTGACAACCCACTACATGGCAGAGGCTGACCAGATGTGCGATCGAGTCGGGATCATCAACCGCGGCAAGATTCTCGCTCTCGACACTCCACAACGACTCAAGACCAAGGTTGCAGGCGGAGCAACGTGGAAGATAGAAATCACACCCAACCTTTCACAACCGGAATCCGTCAAGAGTGTTCCGGGCGTCGTGGGACTCTCGCAAACAGACAACATCGAATCCGGCGTGACCACCCTCAAGCTAGTGCTTGAGGACGAATCTGTCATGTCCGACATCCTAAGCAAGATCCGCGAGAACGGCTGCAGAGTCCTCAATATGGGAAAATCCGAACCTACCCTAGAGGACGTATACATCAGTCTCGTTGGGACGGGTTTCGAATGATGCTACGTAGCTTCTCCATCAGAGAGGAACTTCTGAACAATTTCCGAGCCGCATATGCGCGAATGTGGGTCCGCCTCCGAGGCGCCAACCGCGACCCAATAAGCCTGGTTGCAGAGATTGGACTTCCGATTCTAACCATCGGCGCATACGTCATACTCTACAAGGCTATTGGCTTCCCCTCAACCGCAGGCGCTGCTGTCATTATTGGAGGGGCTATGGTAGCCTTCTGGACGAACGTCCTCTGGAACATGTCGTCACAATGGTTCTGGGAGAGGGAGCAAGGCAACCTAGAGATGTACCTCGTCGCGCCCGTCTCAAGGATGTCAATCCTTCTGGGAATGGCTTTGGGTGGTGGCTTGAACACTGCGATCCGAGCACTGGGAATCGTCCTATTGGGAATATTCGTCTTCCAAGTGCCATTCCAGCTTAGAGACCCGCTCTTAGTAGGCGTAGTATTCGTCTTGACGCTTCTTGCGCTTTACGCGTTGGGCATGTTGTTCGCTTCTCTTTTCATGCTGTATGGACGAGAAGTGTGGAACACTGCCAACCTGCTACAAGAGCCGGTGTACTTCCTCTCTGGCGCTTACTTCCCAGGGTTTTACGGCCCAATTGTTCCCGGCGCGATTCAGGTGGTAGGGTCGCTCATACCAATGACGATTGGGCTGGACGCAATTCGCAGACTCGCGATAGGTGGAGGAGACATAGCCAGCGTCTGGCTGCACATTATTGCGCTGATAGCCTGTACTCTGATTCTGTTTCCAATCGCACGACGAGCACTGAACTACATGGAATCTCTGGGCAAGAAAGAAGGAAGGCTGACCTTGAGATGGCAGTAGCAGACTTCGTCAAGTCCGCAAGAGAATCGTTCAGAGTCGGCTGGAAGATAGAGAGCAACTGGACAGACCCTGTTCTATTTGCTACTTACCAAGTCATTAGGCCGCTGGCGTCGCTACTCATCGTAGCTTTTATCGTGATAATCGGAGCATCAGTCGGTGCATCAGCAAACTCTGCCTTCTACACCCAGTACTTGGCATGGCTGATCGTGGGCAACGCGTTCTACGCATTTGTCCTTCAGATAATGCTGGGAATGGCAATACTCGTCCATGTTGACCGTACAAGATACGAGGTCTTGAAAAACATCTACATCTCACCCGGAACGTTACACCCGTACGTGATTGGAAGAGGACTCGTCTCAGTCGTAAACGGAGCAGTCTCAGTAATACTGACGCTCCTGTTCAGCGTCGCAATCTTCAATGACCTACTTCACATGAACATTCCGCTGAACCTTCTAAACGTGAATCTTCTAATGCTTTTTCCTGCTGTCATTCTCGGAATCATTAGCCTGCTCGCCATCGGCTACATGCTCTGCGCAGTAAACATAGTATCCAACCGAATGGAATTCATCCTTGGCGACTCTGTCTCAGGCATCTTCTTCCTTCTCGGCGGAGTCATCTTCCCAATAGCCCTACTGCCCTCATATGTGCAGCCAATCTCAAACGTGCTCCCGATAACCTACTTGCTGAATGCTGTTCGAGAGAGCTTCGGTCTCTTGCCCACGGCCAGCTATATGTCAGATCTTGCCTACTTGGCCCTGACGACGCTTGTTACGTTAATAATTGGGATTACAGTGTTCAGGCTGGCCGAACAGAGGGCCAAGAAGCTCGGACTCTTTGACCGGAAATCAGAATACTGACTCTAGAAGTGTAACATCTTCAAAGTGGACTTGAAGGCATCATTGGTTCTCCCTGACTTGTAGAGTCTGAGATACTTGACGAGTTCATCTCGATCGACGGGTCCGAGAATTCTGATGACTTTTCTCGAGAATCTGCCCGAGAGCAGGATGTATTGAGCGAGAGATGTGAAATTGTTGACCCTACGCATCAGGCTTGCACTCTCATAATCCAAGATCCAGGGATGATCTCCTTTTGAAACGAGAACGTTCTTGTGGGCTCGACTGAGCTCTCCGTGGTCCAATCCGTAAGCGTCCAACCGAACGCATTGTTCTAGAAGAGCTTTGACCGTCGCCTTGACTCGCGCCTTCCTACCTCGACCCTTCAAGCTCGAAATCCATAGCGGGAGTCGTTGGCCTTCCAAGAACTGCATCTCAAGAACGTCCTCAGATGAGCCGAGGCATTCTGGTCCAATACCAGCTTTGTTGGCGGCCCTCATCATCGCTGCTTCGTGAATCATGCTTCTTCTTCGCGAATCGGTTCTCCGAATCTTCACCGCAACTCGTCTGTTTTCGGCAATCCCTCGAAAGACTAGACCGACGACGCCTTTGCCCAAGACCGACAGCTTTCCCATTCTCAATGGGCCTTCAAACTCAAGACCCTCAATTCCAAGACTCTTCAGCTGTCGAATCCTGGACTCAACCGATTCATCACTGGGGTTCGGATATGCGAGAAGCACCTTGTATGGTTTCTTCACGAGATCTTCGAGCGGAACTAGCACCGACCCGTCTTCAACCATGAAGGTTTCGCCTCCAAGAATTCCCAGAGAGACTTGTCAAATCCTTTCTTCGCGAGCATTGAGAGAATCTCACGGTTTTGTAGAACTTTAACGCTCTTCCCGAAGGACTCGCCCAACTGCTTAGGGATAGACAGAGCGTAGGATTCTTCTCGTGTTGCTGCTTTGACGAGATCCCTGATCGATGAGATTCCGCGCTTCTTCTCGACCATCCATCTGTCTCCTTCAATCCAAGGTCCGCGAACTGTATCCTTACTGCTCAAGTGCTTCTCGAGGAATGACAGGCTGTCCTCGCTCTTCGAGACTGGGGGGCCTTTCTGACGCCTCACTGCTGAAAGCGTGGTTCGATCAGCCTCGACTAGGATGGCGCTCTCTTTCATCTCGTCGCTCCAGAGTGCCGATCTGTAAGGATTGAAGTCTTCTCGGGCCATTATGTCTAGCAGGCTCCGTTCGAGCTTCATGAGCTGCCCCCAGAGAATATCAGGGACCAAGACCGGATGCTTGAAAGTAATTGCAAGTAGCTCGTGACCAGGGGTATCATCAATCCGTTTTGCAAATTGTTGACGCGTCTTTGGCTTGAACTCCGGTAGAGAGAAGTACCATAATCCCGCGTTTCGGAGAAATTGGCGCCCTGCGGCGACGAAATTCCAGAGTTTGTCGGGTCTTACAGCCGCAGCTAGGTTTCGGTTCGGGTCCACCGGGTCAATGACGACGAGGTCGACGTTCGGATCTTTTTCCTTTGGAGAGACAATTCCTTCTGGTTTGCCTATCTCCAGCAGTGTGCCCTTGTTCCAGGATGAGGCGTGTCTGAGCGTCTCCATGAACGATTGATAGTAAAGGACTAGAGTGTCGATGAGCATGCCGCTGAATCCTCCAATCTTGATTTCCGCACCGTATGTCCCGATGCCTTTCGCGAACTTCTTCAATAGACGAGCTTCCCGACGAAGTTCGGGCGTAAGGTGCGTCTGCATGAAATCTGTATGATACGGGGTTCTGTCAGTCGCACTCTTCCACTCACCCTTCTTCACATCATAAGAGGGAACGATATTCACGCGGACTCCGTCGACACGAAACTCCAGAAAGGGATGTTCCGCGTACCGTTCTAGCACGCGATAACGCGAGAAGTATTTGCGCATGGTGGGGAGAACCTTCTCCACCCACTCTTCCCTCTCCATCGTAGGAGGGAAACGAGCGAAAATGTCCAGATCGGCTTCGCCACTAAGCCAGGTATCTCTTGCGAAAGATCCCTGCGGGCTGACTTTGGCCTGAATCCCAGCACTTGCAAGGACATCCTCAACCTCGCGTTGAATCGTCTGCGATAGTCCAATCATCTTCTCTTGTTCCTGATCGCTTGGAACGATCTTCTTGGCGACCTGTTGCAGGACTATCTCGGGCGATTGGGGCAAGCTGGTCTGTCTCGATTTACTTGTGCGCAGGAACTTCGAAGAGAGTTGAATACTTCGGTCCTGAGGGAGAGAGAACGCTCTGTTTGAGCCTGACGCTTTCGACGTTGAAGGTTCCGAAGCTTTCATCAGTCAGATGCCCTAGGAATGCGGCGATTTCGTCCCGCTTCCGTCCCGACTTGACCCGGGCTACAGTGATGTGGGGACTGAATGGTCGGGTCTCACGGCTGAAACCGAGCTGATGAAGAACCTTCTCAGTCTGCTCAAAGATGAGTTCAATCTGACTCCAACCCTCACCAATTCCTACCCAGATGACATTCATGCTCTTGAGGTTTGGAAAGGCTCCTGCTCCCTTGATCTCTATTGAGAAGGGCGGGAACGTCACTTGTGCAAGGGCTGACTTGATCTCCCCAAGTTTGGGCGCGCTGACATTCCCTAGGAATTTGAGGGTCAGATGAATATTCTCTTGTTCGACTGGTTTCAGATCTCCTCCTAGGGCGGAGAGGGATGACATGATGGATTCAACCCCAGACAGAATCTTTGCATCTTCAAGATCAATTGAAACGAAGCTTCGAATCTGACTGGCTGACAACGCTCGTTCCCCTCGAACACTTCTCGTTTAAGAGCTACTACCATAACTTATCATCCTCGTTATTAGAACCCATTTATCCTTAGACATCATATTGTTAATCTATGCAACAAATTTCCGACACAGATATCCAACGCTACCCAACAAACAACCCAAAAATCAACGAATGGTATCGAACACTCAAACCAACGACCCAACGACTCTACACACGATACCTAATCAAATTCGAACGCACATCACAAACACCACTTGAAACACTACTAACCAAAGCAACACAACACGAAATCGACCCACTCCAAATACGAACACTCATCATCAACACGACCAACAACTTATCAAACTCCATACAAGTAGTCACCGACTCAGCAGTAAGAAAATTCCTCCGCTACTGGAACATAACCGTTCCACCAACCACAATCAAATACGAACAAACACAATTCTACAGAGCCTACGACAAACAAGAACTCAACCAACTACTCAGCTACCTGGACAAACCACTCGAAAAACTATACGCGATCATGACCGCGGAATCCGGGCTGAGAGCAAACATACCACTGCAACTACGATGGCGACACATACAAGACGACTTCAACAACCGAACAGACTCAATCGCCATACGCCTTGAACCACCATTCTACAAAGGCAAGAAGAAAGCCGGATACACCTTCATCGGCAACCGATCCCGAGCACTACTCCAATACTGCACCGAAAAACGACTAATCAACACACAACCCGACTCCAAACTCTTTCCCTTCAGCTACGACTCCATAAGCAAAATCATGCGCAGAGCCAAACGAAAAGCCAACCTCGACCCTACAATCGAACCAATACATGGACTCAGAAAATACACTGAAGCACAACTCGAAGCAACCAAACCAGCAATCAACGAACGCTACCGAATCATGATAATGGGCAGATTCAAGGACATTGACGCCAAAAACTACAGCCCCAGAGACTTCGTCACCCTCAGACCAGAATACGAAAACGCCTATCCATACATAGACCACATCAACACGGCTCCAGAACAAACACAAGAACTCTCCACCAAGCAGACAGAGCAACAAGATATCATCGACAAACTAAACCAACGACTCGAACACATCGAAACCGCACTTGCCCAACGCACAAATGACATGTTCTTCCAACATCTCAACCAAGCACTCGACCAAGCGACCTGAACAAAGACTCCAACTCTACGAGAAAATCATGGCAAACCTCTTAGCCGAACCAAACGCCTCAAAACTCATGAAATTAACAATACCGCCACAGCAGAACAAGCCGAAGCCTATCCGGAGATTTACACCATGACTGGGCTGTTATCCAGGCTCTTCAAGGACAAGAAGGGTTACAAACGGTTTGCCGACTCGGGAACACCTGTCCATCGTCACGTTGCGGAGAGGAAAATTGGTCGGAAGTTGAAGAAAGGAGAAGTGGTTCATCACAAAAACAGAATCAAGACGGACAACCGGAGGGACAATCTATGGGTGTTTTCCTCGCAGAAGAAACATCACTCAGCTCACCGGCGTGACAAGAAACGGTATGGTAGATGGTGATTGCTTCACCTCCCGCGGTTGCTTCCCCAATGAACGACAAACAGCCGACGAATCACCCGAACACACATGATACCGATACAAATTACCACTACTCAAACCATGACGAAAAACAAACACTCGACCACAACGAGAACAAGCAACCTCAACGGTCCGACAATACGGACACTAGACCGGATGGAAGAATCCCCGGAACCATCAACGCTGATCCGCACCTCACCAGCACGATCTGGCAAGAACCATCACCAACCCTTCCATATCACGCCAAAGCGGAAAAAGGTTTCCTCAGAAACCAGCAAATAACAAAAAACAAATAACTACCAAGTCCGCATCATACAACAACTGTACGAGACAAAACGGAACCAAACACTGGCGAACCTAACAACAACTTAGACCGCTTACGCAAACAATCCTCAATATCGGAATTGTGACAACGAATACATCGTAAGACGGATAACAAAACGCCAAACTACCGGCACAACCGAATAACACAACAGAGGAGATACGATTCTCCCCTCAACTCCACTTCCACCCCCTTCTTAACAATACAGAAACAAAACAATCGAGTAACAACTCTCAAAGAAGCGAGACGGAGAAAATTCGACCCACCAAATTTAACGGACCAACCGAAGAACAACAAACAACAAAACGCCGACGGTGAAGATTCACCTATACAACATCTAACGAACAATGAACTACGTTCACAAACAAAACCGTCCCACAGACGGAGCACAACCCAAGCAGACCGATGAAAATCCTCGGTCAGCTTACGAACAGAGGATCACAACAATCCAGACAAACGCCAATAGACCCAGCAACAAGCTGGGTCTTGACAACGCTGACACCCTCGACGGGGTCAGCTAACAATTCGCTTCGCTCAACGGCCGTGACTGGTCTAGAGCCGCCTACGGCTATACGGGCGACGGTCTGACGACCAGAAGCCAGCTAACGCTCAAAAACCAGACTCCATGCAGCAAGAGCAAAAACCTGGAACGCGTCACGCACCCGATACCAGACCATCTACACACCGGCCGACCACTACAAGAAACAATCAAAAAAGAACAAACGCTTAGCCCGCCTTCGGCGTGCACGCGCAACAAAAACCCACCACTGGTACCGCACGCAACGACCCCCGACGCAAAACAGTACCCACTGGCAGACAACTAACGAACAAGACCAACCTTCAAAGAACGAATAACCAACGACCTCAACATAGAACGAAACAGTCTACACTCAACACAGAACAAAACCTCTCGACCAACAAGACAAACACCACAAACAACACAAAGACCAGACCTAACCAGCACCATCAACAATCGCCCCACGCTCAAAACTGACAAGACTATACACAACAATCACCAGGCGCGACGGATCTACAGAACCCTCGACAACAACACGAGGCAAACCGACACCCGACCAGTTTGAATTACTACTCTTAACGATCACGTCGACGCCCCGAGAAATACGAGACCAGACACGAGACATGGAAAAGCCTCGACGCTTAAACTTCCAACCCAAAGCAAGAGTCAGATCAGCCTTACCACGAGACAAAGCTCTAGATCCGTAACGAGCACCATACGACAAAACAGCCTGAACAGATTGAACCATCTTGACATCAACAAATCCAACAGACCAATTGGAAGCAAGCAAATCCTTCTCATCAATACGGAACGACAACCGACCAGTCTTCCTATCAACATGACGAAAACCCGAAAACTCGTGCTCTAAGAACTGAATAATAACGTGAAAATGACAATAACCAAACAAACGACCAACAGACGGGTGAGCCTGACGGAACACCCAAAAACAAATTCTACCGAAACGCTTCACAAGCCAAGACTTGAAACGATTCCAACAACCACTAATCAACAGCCAAGAATCCTCAACAGAGAAACGATTAGCGTCAAACTCAAAACTGCACCAGAGCCAAGAACCCCGAACAAACCGATCCGACAACCGGAAAAACTTCCGATCCGGAACAACACCCTGGAGCCGTTCAATACGACGCATCAAACGACGAGAATACACAGCGTTACCACGCTTGCAACTAACAACTGAAAAAGACTCAGACTTCACACCATCAGAACGACCATACAAAACAAGACCCTTACCGACCTCAGACCGAGCAGACAGTCCAACGTCAAACGTCAACTTCCGAAAATCAAGAATGAAATCCTTCTCGACCCACTCCTGATAATCCGACAGAATGAACGGAATGTCTAACGAATCAGACTGACGCGAAGAATACAATAGGGGTGGGAAGCCGTGACAGACCTTCCCACAAGACCAGCACAGCCAAAACCAGCTACACCCCTACGGTAACCAAAACAAGAGCCTTCCACCAATTTACACATTACCGACTTCTATAACACGAACAAATCAATCCGATTAAGAGCTATAACTGCCGCGTTTGTCAACCGCCCGAGAATCATCTTTGCAATCGACGAAATCAAAGAAGACAGTACTGGTTATCGTTGGAATGCCTGGCGCTGGTAAGAGCCTTGCTTCGAGCGTT
>Ga0209237_1000005_pt1 | contig 81103 bp, 82 predicted proteins | sample GraSoi013_1_40cm_2_FD_185820 | JGI IMG/M metagenome (GOLD analysis project Ga0209237, IMG submission 185820) | Grasslands soil microbial communities from the Angelo Coastal Reserve, California, USA - Sample 10_02_2013_1_40cm (SPAdes) (version 2) | ecosystem: Environmental > Terrestrial > Soil >...
AACGCCTCGAGGTGATCGTGCCGGCCGAGAGCCTCGGCGGAGTCGAGTCGTTGATCGAACACCCGGCATCGATGACCCACGCAAGCGTGCCGAAGGAACAGCGGGAGAAGCAGGGAATCACGGACGGTCTGGTGCGCTTCTCCATCGGGCTCGAAGACGTTCAGGATTTAACGGAAGACCTGGAGCGAGCGCTCGGTTGACGACCCGCGCGGGCGTTGTCGTGGCCACATGGGAAGCCGCAAGGTCGCCGGGGCCAAGTGCGCGGTCATCCCGAGAGCGATCAGGACGTAGCCAACCAGCGCCGCTCCCAGAAGGATTCCAGAGCCCAGGCTCCAAGCTTGTGTGAAGGCGGTTGCCCCGGGACTCTGGAGGACGACGCCGGTCGTCGCGGCTGCGACAGCGAACAGGACGAATGCGCCGACGTCCGCGAGATACCGGAACCGCGGTTCGAGATAGCCTGCGACGCGACCGAAGAGGACGCCCTGGAGGGCGAGGATCGGGACGAACGACCAGCCGACGTATCGGAAGACGGTCGCGTACAGGATGAAAACCCACGCATCCGGCGCCACAATCGCCCGGTACTCGAATAGGAGGATGGCGATGGCGGCGACGGCCACGGCGACGGTGAGCAGGAACGCCCTCCATGCGACGAGGACGCTGGGCTCGTTGAGCTCACGCGCCCGGAGGTCGCGCAGTCCGGCCCAGAGGTTCGGCCATGCGGAGACGTGGACGAGGACGGCGACCCAGGCGATCAGCACGTCTCCGTAGACCGGCCCGGAGTCCGGAATCGAAATGGTCCAGCGACCGGATGCTACCGAGGACCAGAACAGTGCGACGCTCGCGGCGAGAAGAAAGGCGGCCCGCCGGAGTCCGCGGGGCCAGAAGACGCGAGCGGTCGCCGCACGCCGGGAGGGGAGGAGACCCATGGCCGGCCCATCATTGCGGGCCCGGGGTCCATAAGTCTTACGCATCGAATGTATCGCGATTGACAAACTCAGAAAAAATGGGACGTGCACTCCATGTCGCTCAAGAACCTTAATACGCGCCGCCTTCATGCGGACCGCGCGATGCCCATCCGAGTCTACAATACGCTGTCCCGGAAGAAGGAGGAGTTCGTTCCTCTCCATGCCAACCGCGTGTCGATGTTCGTCTGCGGGCTCACCCCACAGGACGAGACCCACATGGGCCATGCGAAGACCTACGTCGCATTCGACGTCGTCGCCCGCTTCCTCCGCCACAAAGGGTTCCACGTGTTCTACTTGCAGAACGTCACGGACATCGAGGACCGGATCATCGAGAAGATGCAGAAGACCGGACGCGAGTGGAAAGACATCGTCAATCGGTACTTCGGCGAGTACCTCGAGGTGATGGACGCCCTCCGTTGCAATTCGGTGGACGTGTATGCGTTCGCGACCGACTACATCGACGACATCGTCGCGCAGATCCAAGGACTCATCGAGAAGGGACACGCGTACGTCGCCGAAGACGGAAGCGTCTACTACGACACGACCACGTTCTCCGGCTGGGGCAAGCTGAGCGGACAGAAGGTGGAGGCGCTACGTCCCGGGGCGCGAATCGCCATCGAGGAGCGGAAGAGACATCCCGCCGACTTCGTCCTCTGGCGCGCGCAAAAGCCAGGCGAGCCCGCGTGGGGCAGCCCGTGGGGCAAAGGCCGGCCGGGATGGCACATCGAGGACACCGCGATCACGATCCGACACTTCGGACCGCAATACGACCTCCATGGCGGGGCGACGGAACTGATGTTCCCGCACCATGAGGCGGAGATCGCCCAGGCGGAAGCGTACACGGGGATCACGCCCTTCGTGAAGTACTGGATGCATGGCGGCATGGTCACCGTCAAAGGGGAGGAGATGCACAAGTCCCTCGGCAATTACTGGCCGGTGAAGGCGGCGCTGAAGCTCTACGAGCCCGAGGTGATCCGCTTCTTCCTGATCAACGTCCAGTACCGCGGACCCATCGACTTCGCGCCGGAGCTCCTCGACGAGGCGAAGCGATCGTACGAGCGCCTTCGGGAAACGATGCGCACGGTCGAGGCGGAACGGCGCCGGGCGCCCGACGCCGGGAAAGCTGATCATTCGTTGAGGGTGGCGACGGCGAAGGCCACCGCGGATTTCGATGCGGCGATGTCGGACGATTTCAACACGCGGGAGGCCATCGCGGTGATCTTCGAGTACGGACGCGTCGTGAACAAGGCCCTCGAAACGGGTGTCGGCCGCGGCGCGCTCGACGACGCCGCACAAGCGTATCAGACGTTCGGAGAGGTGCTGGGCATCCTCGAGCCGGCCGCGGAGGGGGCGGACCTCGTGGACGGCCTCCTCGACCTGATCGTTGCGCTGCGTGAGGACGCCCGCAAGCGGAAAGACTTCGCGACCGCGGACCGAATTCGCGACGCCCTCGCAGCGGTCGGCGTCATCCTCGAGGATACCCGCGACGGAGTCCGGTGGAAGCGAAAATAGGCCTGGCCGCAGTCGAATTTCGACCCGTCCATCCGATGTTCTCCGAATCAAGAATGAGGGGTCAAAAATGACCGTGCTACAGTATTTAAGAAATCGACTCCGAAGAGACCGCGCCCGCGGAGGTCTGTTTTCTCCATAGAAACTGGCCTCCGAACGTTTATAAATACCCTCCGCATACTTGGACCATCCTTCGGGATGGGCTGCGAGAGGGCACCGGAACGCGCTCCAAGAGGTTACGAAATAGATGGTAGAAGAGACCGCCTACGACGCCACTCAGATCCAGGTCCTCGAAGGCTTGCAGGCGATTCGAAAACGCCCTGCAATGTACATCGGCTCGGTCGACACCCGCGGCCTCCACCACCTCGTCCACGAGGTCGTCGACAACTCGATTGACGAGGCGATGGCCGGCTTCTGCAAGGAAATCCAGGTCACCCTGAACGCAGACGGGTCCGTCACGGTCGCGGACGACGGCCGCGGGATTCCGGTCGACATCCATCCGAAGTACGGCGCGCCGGGCGTCGAAATCGTCTTGTCGCGGATGCACAGTGGCGGCAAGTTCGAGCGGAAGATGTACCGCGTGTCCGGCGGTCTGCACGGCGTCGGGCTTTCGGTCGTCAACGGCCTGAGCGAATGGCTCGAGGTCCGCGTGAAGCGGGAAGGGCAGGAGCACCGGATGCGTTTCGAGCGCGGGAAGAAGGCCACGGACCTGGAAGTCGTCGGCCCCGCGGAAGGCACGGGCACGATCATCACCTTCCTTCCGGATTCGCAGGTCTTCGAATCGATCGAATTCGATTACGACATCCTAGCGACGCGCTTGCGCGAGCTCGCATTCCTCAATGCCGGCCTCCGGATCATCATCGTGGACAAGGTGCACGACCGCGGGGACGTCTTCCAATTCCAAGGCGGCATCGCCGAGTACGTCAAATGGATCAACCGGGCGAAGAACCCGCTCCATCCGGATCCGATCCGGTTCTCGAAGGAATCCGACGGCACGCTCGTCGAGGTCGCGATGCAGTACCACGACGGCTACAACGAGTCGATCTTCACGTTCGTGAACAACATCGACACGATCGAGGGTGGCACCCATCTCGTCGGGTTCAAGGCGGGGCTGGCACGCGCCTTCATCAAGTACGCGAAGGACAACAAGTACCTGAAGCAGGGCGAAAGCCTCGAGGGCGACGACGCCCGCGAGGGATTGACGGCGATCCTCAGCCTGAAGATCCCCGAACCGCAATTCGAAGGGCAGACCAAGATGAAACTGGGGAACTCGGAAGTCAAGGGGATCGTCGAGTCCATTGTCTACGAGAAGCTCAGCGAATTCTTCCTGGAGACTCCGAAGGTCGCAGAAATCTGCATCGGAAAAGCCGTTCTTGCGGCGCAGGCTCGCGAGGCCGCCCGAAAAGCCCGCGAGCTCACGCGGCGGAAAGGCCTCCTCGAAGGGTTCAACCTTCCCGGAAAGCTCGCGGATTGCCAAGAGCGCGATCCTGCGAAGTCGGAGTTGTTCATCGTCGAAGGGCCATCCGCTGGCGGATCCGCGAAGCAGGGTCGTCGCCGCGAGTTCCAGGCGATCCTCCCGCTTCGCGGGAAGATCTTAAACGTCGAGAAGGCCCGACTCGATCAGATGCTGAAAAACGAGGAGATCCGCACCCTCATCACGGCGATTGGCGGAGGGGTCGGCGAAGAGTTCGATCCCAAGAAGGTCCGGTACCACAAGGTCATCACGATGGCTGACGCCGACGTCGACGGGCAGCACATCACGACGCTCCTCCTTACGCTGTTCTTCCGCTACATGCGACCGCTCCTCGATAGCGGGTTCGTGTACATCGCCCAGCCACCCTTGTACAAGATCAAGAAAGGCAAGGAACTCCACTATGCGTACACGGAGAAGCAGCGGGAAGACCTGGCGAAGAAACTCGGCGACAAAGGGGTCGCGTACCAGCGGTACAAGGGCCTGGGGGAGATGAACGCCGACGAGCTCTGGGAGACGACGATGGATCCGGCCCGACGCCTCTTGAAGCAAGTCACGATCGAAGACGCCGCGACCGCCGATGCCCTGTTCTCGATCCTCATGGGCGAAGCCGTCGAGCCCCGCCGGCAATACATCCAGGAGCATGCGAAGGAAGTCGTGAACCTGGACATCTAGGAGGATCATGCCGGAAGAAGCCCAAGAGTCCCGTCCACGAGTTTCGCTGCAGCCGATCGAGGACGAGCTGCACCGCTCCTACATCGACTACGCGATGAGCGTAATTGTCGGGCGGGCGCTGCCCGACGTCCGCGATGGGCTGAAGCCCGTCCAGCGGCGCATTCTACACGCGATGAACGAGCTCGGGATGAGCTCGGGATCCGCGCACAAGAAAGCGGCCCGCGTAGTCGGGGAAGTGCTTGGCAAGTGGCATCCGCATGGCGACCTCGCGGTCTATGATGCCCTAGCCCGGATGGTTCAGGACTTCTCGCTCCGGTACCCCTTGATCGACGGGCAAGGAAACTGGGGGAGCACCGAGGACGAGCCCGCCGCGATGCGTTATACGGAGTGCCGTCTCGCGAAGACCGCCGAGGCGATGCTGGAGGACCTCGAGAAGGAGACGGTCGACTGGATGGACAACTTCGACGGGACGCTGAAGGAGCCGCTCGTCCTTCCTTCGAAGTTCCCGAATCTGCTCGTGAATGGTTCCAGCGGAATCGCCGTCGGAATGGCGACGAACATCCCGCCTCATAACCTCGGCGAGATCGTCGACGCCCTGATTGTCTTGATCGACAACCCTCAGGCCGAGTTGATCGACCTGTACAACCCGGAGACCGGTCCGGTTCGCGGCCCGGACTTTCCCACGGGCGGTATCCTATACGGCGCGGATGGCGTCGCGGATGCGTACCGGACCGGGCGTGGGCTCATCCGGATTCGTGCGAAGGCCAAGTTCGAGGAGGCCGGCCACGACCGGGCTCGGATCGTCATCACGGAAATCCCGTACATGGTCAGTAAGGCGTCCCTTGTCGAATCGATTGCCTTGCTCGTCAAGTCGAAAAAGATCGAGGGCGTCACGGACCTCCGGGACGAGAGCGACCGAGATGGCATGCGAATCGTGTTGGAGCTGAAGCGCGACGCCGTCGAGGACGTGGTGCTCAACCAGCTCTACCACCACACGCAGATGGAGACGACCTTCGGCGTGATCAACCTCGCCCTGCTCGACGGACAACCGCGGGTTCTGCCGCTCAAGGATTCGATGCAGGCGTTCATCGACCACCGGGTCACCATCGTGCGGCGCCGCACGGAGTTTGACCTGAAAAAGGCACGGGAGCGCCTTCACATCGTGGAGGGCCTCATCACCGCGGTCGACCACCTCGACGACGTGATTCGGCTTATCCGACGCGCGCGGGACGCGGATGAGGCGCAAGCAGGCCTGATGACTCGCTATCTCCTGAGTGAGAATCAGGCAAAGGCCATCCTCGCCATGACGTTGCGCCAGCTCACCGGACTCGAGATCGAAAAGCTGCGCCAGGAGAAGACCGATTTGAACCACAAGATCGAGAATCTGGAATCGATCCTGGCGTCCCGAGAACGAGTCCTCGACATCTTGAAAGCCGAGTTCCGCGAAATCAAGGAGAAGTTCGGCGATGACCGCCGGACGACCGTCGAGCTCCAAGCCTACGACATGCAGATCGAGGACCTCATCCCCGAAGAAGACAACGTCGTGACCATCACGAACACGGGCTACATCAAACGGCTGCCCGTCAGCGTGTACCGGAAACAACGTCGAGGCGGAAAGGGGGTCACGGGGATGGACACCAAGGAGGAAGACTACGTCGTGGACCTCTTCGTCGCCTCAACTCACGATTTCATCCTCTTCTTCTCGTCGAAAGGGAAGGTGTTCAAGCGAAAGGCCTTCAAGCTGCCCGCCGCGGGGAGATATGCGCGAGGGAAGCCCGTTGTCAACCTTTTGGAGCGCCTCGATCCCGATGAGAAAGTCGAGGCGATGATTCCGACTCGAGATTTCCCCCAGGACCGATTCCTCCTTTTCGTGACGAAACGGGGACGAATCAAACGGACCGGCTTCGCGGAATTCCAGAACATCCGGGAAAGCGGCATCCGCGCAATCAAGCTGAACGAGGGAGACGAGTTGATCGACGTCCAGATCGCCGGGGGCAACGAGGAGGTCATCCTCGCCTCCGCCGGCGGGTACGCAAATCGCTTCCCGATTGACGAAGTGCGTCCGATGGGGCGACCCGCGGCGGGTGTCGCGGGGATGCGTGTCCGGACGGGAGACGAGGTCGTGTCGATGGCCCTGTCGACCAATCCGGAAGCCGAATTATTGACGGTCCTCTCGAGCGGATACGGAAAGCGCACGACGACCTCCGAGTACCGGAAGACCCGTCGGGGATCGAAAGGAGTTCGTACGACGAGCGCAAAGTACGCGAAAGGCCGCGTCGTCGCGGTGAAGGTCGTCCAAGCAGAGGAGCATCTCCTCGTGACGACGAAGGCGGGGGTCGTGATTCGTTGCGCCGTTGCGGACATCAGCGTGAAGGGCCGCGCGGCTCGCGGCGTGAGGCTCCAGCGTCTGGGAGAAGGCGATGAGGTGGTCGCGGTCGCTCGCGTGATTGAGGAAGAGGAACAGGACCGCGCCCTGAACGCGAAACCGTCGGTCGAGCCATAGGATGCGTCAAGACAACGCAATACCGAGTCCGGGTCGGTCGGGGGCGACGAGCTCCCCGTTTTCGAACCCCAGGCCCGATGACGGATCCTCGGCGAGGTTGAAGTGCGAATCCAAGTCGAGCCACCGGACGTTCTTCTGGCTCAGGGCGAAGGCGAGCGCGGCGGCGATCGAGATTTGCGGTTCTCCCATGCAACCGACCATCGTCGGGTAGCCAGCGGATTCACAAATCGTATTCACGTCGATCGCGCGGCATACGCCGCCATGTTTCATTAGTTTCAAGTTCACGGCCTTCGCGGCGTTCGCCCACCGGACCTTCTTCGCGTCGTCCGGTGTGAGGACCATCTCGTCTGCCATGATCGGAATTGGCGAGGATTCCGTCAAGACGCGCATCCCCTCAACGTCCGTGGTGGCCACCGGCTGCTCGAATATCGAGATGTTCAAGTCTTTCGCCGCCCGGGCAACGCTGAGTGCCTGACTCCAGGTGTACCCTTGGTTCCCGTCGATTCGCAACTCGATCCGGGGACCGACAGCCCCTCGAATCCCGCGCAGCCGATCCAAATCGGTTTTCGGGTCTCGGCCGATTTTCACCTTCAGCGCACGGAACCCGGCCTGGGCCCACCGCAGGGCTCGCTCGACTGCGCTTCGAGTGTCCATGATTCCGATCGTCATATCCGTGACCATTCGATCCCGCGTCGCGCCCAGATAGCGATGCAATGGGACGCTCGCCTGTTGCGCGGCGAGGTCGTGCACCGCGATGTCGATCGCGGCCTTGACCGACGGGTTGCCCGGGAGGATCTTGTCCATCTTGTCGGCCACCTCGCGCGGCCGCTCGAAGGTGAACCCTTCCAAGCCCCGCGCCATGGACTTAATCGCGTCCATCGCGGACCGGACCGTCTCTCCGGTCACATCCGTCGGAGCGCCGCTCCCGTTGCCCGAGAGAGCGCCGGAATGAACGATGACCATCACGTTCTGGGCCACGGTCGAAGACCCTCTCGCAATCGTGAAGGGCTCCTTCCGCGGAAGGTCCATCGCCGCGTACTCGAGGAAGTCGATTCGCATCACATCCGACACCCACGCGCACCGATATCAAGGTGCAGCCAGCTCAGCGTCTCGCGGCCTTTCGAATCCGGCGACGGGCGTCCCGGGACCATTTCGTCCTCGGATAGAAACGGCAGAACGAGGTGAACGAGCATTGCGGGCATCGGGGACCGATCGGTCGGCAGAGGTCTTTCCCGAATCGGATGAACAACTCGTTGATGTGGAGCCAGTACTCCTTCGGCACCGTCCGCATGAGTCGCCGTTCCGTCGCCTCGGGAGTCTTCGCCCGCACGAGGCCGAGACGATTGCTGACGCGGTGGACGTGGGTGTCTGTCGGAATGCGCGGCACGCCGAATCCGTAGACGAGGACGCAGTTGGCCGTCTTCGGGCCGACCTGGGGGAGTTCGATCAGTTCCTCATAGGTCCGGGGCACCGAGCCGGCGTGGCGGTCGAGGAGGGTCCGGCTCACCTTCACGATCTGGACGGCCTTCTGGTGGTAGAACCCGACGGGTTTGATGAGCCGCTCCACGTCGCCGGCGTCCGCCGCGGCAAGTTCCGCCGGGGTGTCGTACTTCGAGAAGAGCTGCCTCGACGCGACCTCGGTCATTTCGTCGCGGGTCCGCTGGGACAGAATCGTCGAGATCAGGACTTTGAACGGATCTTCGGTCTCCGCGACAATTTTCGCGAGGGCCGTCTCTCCCGCGCGCAGATCCCCCTCCGGCAGGTACCGGCGAGAAAGATCGCGCACGATGAACGCGATCCGGTCACGGGCGGACGCCGAGATGGTCAAGGGCCTCCCCCGCGGTGTAAATCGAGCCCGTGATCAGGATGAGGTCGTCCGGCCTTGCCGCTCCAATCGCGGCATCGATCGCCTCGCGGACTGGGCCGATGACGCTCGATTCAGCATACGGGCGGAAGGCTGCCGCGACATCCTCCGCGTCGTATGCGCGGTGGGTCTTGGGTCGACAGGCGAAGACGCGGCGCGCCATCGGCCCTAACGCGGCGGCCATGCCCGGCAGGTCCTTGTCGTTCAAGATGCCCGTGACGAGGAGAGCCTTGAGACCGGGGAACGTCTCGGCCATTGACGCCCCGAGGGCTTCGGCTGCGGGGCGGTTGTGGGCTCCATCGACGACGATGAGCGGGGACGTGCGGACGATTTCCATTCGCGCCGGCCATCGAACGGAGGCAATCCCAGACCGGATCGCCTCGTCCGGAATCGGGAGCCCGTCCGAGCGAATCTCCTCAAGGGCGGCCACGGCGATCCCGAGATTCTCCACCTGGAACGAGCCGAGTAACGGCGTCCGAACCTCGACAGATCCGAAGGACCCGCGGACAACGACGGCCTGACCGCGGATGTCGCCGGCAATGCGCTCCGCGTGGACATCCCGTCCGAGGACCGACAGGGGCACGTGGAGTTCGCGGCATCTCGCCTCGATGACCGGGAGAGCCTCTTGGTCGACCGTCACGACCCGCGACGTGGGCTTGATGATCCCGGCTTTCTCGCGGGCGATCCGCGTCACCGTCTTGCCGAGGTGCTCCGTGTGCTCCAGGTCCACCCGCGTGATGACGGAAACGAGGCCGTCCACCACGTTCGTCGCGTCCATCCGACCGCCCATCCCGACCTCGACGACCGCGAGGTCGACCTTCTTCTCCCGGAAATACTCGAAGGCCATTGCGGTCGTGACTTCGAAAAACGTCGGATGGTCGACAGCCCGCGTGGACATCATCCTCTGAATCGCAGGCTGCATGCCGGACCAGAGGCGCAGCACATCGTCATCGGTGATCGGTTCGCCATCCACGCGAATCCGCTCGTTGAACCGGACGAGATGCGGGGAGGTGTACAACCCGACGCGGTATCCCGCGGCCCGCAGGACGGACGCGGCATAGGCGCACACGGACCCCTTCCCGTTCGTGCCGGTGACGTGGAGCACCTTCAGGCCGCGCTGCGGGTCGCCGAGAAGCGACAGGAGCCGCCGGATGTTGTCCAGGCCGAGCTTGATCCCGAACCGCTCCAACCGGTAGAGATGCTCCAGCGTCGTCTGATAGTCCATCGAAGCGGCCGGAGCTAACGGGCGTCGCGGATTAAAGGTTGCTCGGTGGGCGCTGTTGATCGCATTCCCGCGACGCCTAGGGCCACAGCTATATATCGCGTATGGCAATCGTCAGCGGAATGCATCCGGCCGACCGGCTCCGAGGGCTCAAGAGCATCAAACTCCAAGGCAAGACCATCGTGCTCGGGGTCACAGGCAGCATCGCCGCGGTCGAGTGCGTGAAATTGGCCCACGAGCTCATCCGGCACGGAGCCGAGGTCCACGTGGTACTCACGCGGTCCGCGACGGAAATTCTCCATCCCAACGCGCTCCAATATGCGACCGGCAACCCCGTGGTCACGCAGATCACCGGCTCGATGGAGTATCTCCAGATGTGCGGTCGCGATGGGAAGGCAGACCTCCTGCTGATCGCGCCGTGCACCTCGAACACGATCAGCAAGATCGCGCAGGGGATCGACGATTCCACCGTCACGACGTATGCGGCGAACGCAATCGGTTCCGGCATCCCGATCCTCGTCGCCCCCGCGGCCCACGAATCGATGATGGACAACCCGGCCGTGGCGGCGAACGTCCGGCGCCTCCAGGAACTCCGCGTCGAACTGGTCGAACCGAAACGCGAGGAAGAGAAAGCGAAGATGGCGGACGTCGAGACGATTGTGGCCCATGTCATCCGCCGACTTGGACCGAAGGACCTCGTCGACATGCGCGTGTTGGTCGTGGCCGGATCGACGGTCGAGCCGATCGACGACGTGCGCGTCGTGACGAATCGTTCGACGGGCGGGACGGGGATCGAACTCGCCAAGGTCGCCTTCGAACACGGGGCGAACGTGGAGCTCTGGCTCGGGCGGCACGAGACGCCGGTCCCGCACTGGCTCCCGTTCAAGGCCTTCGAGACGACGGCAGATCTCTTGTCGATGGCCGAGAAGGCCGATGCGGACGTCTGCGTCGTCCCCGCGGCGGTCTCAGATTTCACGCCCGCGAAGAAACAGCCCGGCAAGATCCCGAGCCGCGACGGCGTCCTGAGCCTGGACCTGCAACCGACGCCCAAGGTCCTCAATCGGTTTCGTAAGGGCGCGAAGAAGGCCCTCGTGGGCTTCAAGGCGGAAGCCGGTGTCAGCGAGACGGAGCTGAAGGCGCGCGCGATGGCCCTCGTGAAAGAGGCGGACGTCGACTTCGTCGTAGCGAACGATATCTCGAAGGTCAAGGGGGACACGACATCGATTACGATCTTCGACCGCAAGGGTCGCTCCGAAACGTTCGAAGGGTCGAAGGCGCTCGCAGCGGAGCGGGTGTGGCGGGCAATCCTCCATGGTGTCCGAGGGTGAGGCGTTCTGCCCCGGGCACATCACGGCGTTCTTCGAGGTCCATGAGGATTCGGATCCCCGGAAGAAAGGATCTCGGGGTGCCGGGCTGTGTTTGAGCCTCGGCGTCCGCACGGTCGCGCGGGTTCGAGACGAGGCCCGTGCCTCAATTGACATCATTGTAAATGGGCGACGACAGAAGGCGGACGTCACCCAGCGCGTCGCCCAGAAGGTCCTCGGCGCCCGGCCCTGCGAGGTGAAAATCCTGAGCGAGACGAGCTTGCCGGTCTCCCAGGGATTCGGCGTGAGTGCGGCCGCAGCCTTGAGCACGGCGCTCGCCCTTGACGATGCCCTCGGAACGAAGATGCCGCGAGACGAACTCGTCGCCATTGCCCACGAGACGGAGGTCGAGTGCGGCACGGGTCTCGGCGACGTTGTCCCGGCTTCGATGGGCGGAATGGACCTGCGGCTCAGAGCAGGCGCGCCGGGCCATGCGGAGGTGCGAAAGTTCCCGGTCGAAGTGGACCTCCTGCTCGCCGTGATCGGCGCGGAAATGCCGACGAAGACGGTCCTTCAGGATCCGAACAAGGTCGCGGCGATCAATCGGATCGGCGGCGCGCTCGTGGACGAGTTTTCTCGGGATCCCACGCTGGAGCGACTCTTCGAACTCGGGGCTCGCTTTGCCGAAGGATCGGGCCTCGCGGACAAACGGGTCCTCGAAGTGATTCGGGCCAGCCGAATGTTCGGGAGGGCGATGATGGCCATGCTCGGGAATTCCGTGGTCGCGACCGGGAACCGCGAGCAACTCGCCACGCTGTATCTGAAGTTTGGGACCTTGCAGCGGTGTGGGGTCGACAACGAAGGCGCCCGTGTGCTCTAATTACTCGCTCAGGGTGAAGAGCTGGTCGTCCCCGCCGACCTCGAAGAGCCCGATTCGCGCGCCCGCGTCGAGCCACCCGTGCGCGTAATTCACGTTTGCGAGGGCTTTCTCGAGTTCGCCTCGCTCGCGGAAATGCCTCGCGTCGTCGAAGTAGGCGCGGGCCATTCCGAGGAAGTCTTCCGCAACCTTCCTCAAGTGGGAGCGAAGAGGCGGGGCCAGCTTGACCCGCGCGAGTGCCGTTTCCGTCAGGGCAACATCTCTGTCGACTAGCGCGCGAAGATCCACGCTCGTCCATCGAACCCAGCGCTAAAACCTTTCCCGCTCCGTGTCTCCGCCTGCGCCGGTCAATCTTCGATGACCTTGACGCTCTCTCCGCCGTGACGCGTTTCCCGCGGCCGGACCTCGACCATGAGCGGCATCTGGAGGCCGCCGCCCGTCATGATCGCGACGCCGATCGGGAGGCGGGAGATTTCCTCGGCCATCGCGGTCGTCAGCCCCTCCACGCTCGCGATGATCGCCTTCAGATCATTCGGGTTCGTGACCTTCAGGATGATCTGCGTGTTGCACTGGCTCAAGACATTCTTGTCCACCTTCGCCGCCCGCTGCGTAATCACGACGAGCCCGAGACCGAACTTCCGTCCCTCCGACGCGAGTGTCCGGAACACCTTCGAAGAGGCCGCTTGGCCGACCTGCGGACAGAAGTTGTGGGACTCCTCCACGACGAGCATCATCGGCGGGATCCGCCCGACCTTTCGCAGCTCGAACATTGCTGTCGCGAGACGATTGACCACGAGTTCCTGGATGTCCGGCGGAACGCCCTTCAGGTTGATGATCGTCGTCTTGCTCTTGATCACGAGCTCGTCGATGCGAGTGCCTTCCTTCGCGAAGATCTCGACCTCGCTCAGGTATTCGAGCTCGTCGATCAGCGATGCGTTCTGCGGGTCCTCCTCGCGCTCGAGGACGCGTATGATGTCTCGAATCGTGTAGTCCTTCGTGGCTTGGCGGAGCAGGTCGAGCGCTTTCCGAAGCGCAGTCAGGTGCGTCCGAACCTTCGCCGAGCCGGTGAGCGACAAGATGTCCCTCGCATCGAGGTTGCTCAGCGTGAACTTCAGCGGCCGACTTCCGGGATTGATCTTCGTGTCCGGAGAGAAGACTTGGATGATGTCGGCGTAGGCCCGCGGTTCAACATGGAATCGAGGAGACCCGTCCGCATGCTTGCCTTTCTCCCTCAACGAGGCGTACTCGCCGTGCGGATCGAGAATCACGCACGTCACGTGGTGCTTCATCAGTTCCTCGATCAAGACGCCGGCGACGTACGACTTGCCGCCGCCGGTCTTCGCCAGGATCGACACGTGCTTCTGGACCATCGCGTTGATGTCCAGATAGACAGGCACATCATGGCCGGCGAGGAGGCCGACGTAGGCGCCGTGTTTCTTGTCCTCTTCGAGCCCAATCACCTCCTGAATCGTGGATGTCTCGGCCTTATAGACCGGCTCGCCCGCACGAAACGGGGTGCGCGGGACCTGCAAGAGACCGCGATCGTCACGATAGCCGATTACGCTGACCTGGGCCGAGACCCGCTCCTCGACGTCAACGGGATCACCGTCCCCAAGCAATTGGGCGCGGTCGAGCGACAAATCGGTCTTCCGCTCGATTTCGTCGACGCGGCCGAGGACCTCGCCGCAAGTCTCATGGGCCACTTGGACGAACTCGTGGCGTTCGACCGCCTCGACGACGGAGCAACGGAAAGACGTCGTGCCTACATCGCCGTAGATCACGCCTACAAATCCGTCGCCATGGTGTGAGGAGGACTTAGAATGAGCGGCGGAATCCATCCGTGCATCCCATGCGTTGCGCGATAATCCGGCGTGCGGTTAAATATCTTTGTCCACGGACCATAGACCTGCGATGTGTGAAGATGAAAATCGCCGATGATATTCTTGAGCGGGGTGTTGAAGCCGCTCTCGGCCCAATCCGTTTCGACGATGCTTGGCTCTGTCGGTGAACCTTCGCTTCAGGTCGTGTTTGGCAGAGCGTTTCTCTTGCAACTTCAACGTGGAGATCTTGAAACCGCCAAGGTCTTCGCCCGCGCGTTCCTGCTCAGGAGCCAATTGGACTCAAGACATACGGTCAGCGCTTCCGCGGCGGCTTGAGCCGTCTCTCGATCGCTGAGATCGCGTCGAGGGTGACCGCCTCTGCGCTTCGGGCGCCATCGAGGACGACGAACCGACGCGAGCGAGCGAGTCGATCGTAGTTCGCGGCGACCTTCATAAGGAATGCAAGGTCCTCGAACCGGATGAGCCTGGGCCGACCTTCGATGCGCTTCCGGGCCAACTCGGCTGGGATCCGGAGAAGGATCGTCACGTCCGGGCGGAGCGCCCACGGTTCGCTCGCCCGCTGCAGGAAGTGGATCGGATCCTTCACGAGACCTTCGAGCCGTGCTCCCTGGTATGCGTACGTCGAATCCGCGTATCGATCGCACAGGACGAGTTCTCGGTTCTGCAGGTGGGCCCGAATGTCGGTCAGGTGCGCCGCTCGATCGGCGAGGAACAGAAAGGACTCCGCGATGGCACCGACATCATCGTCGTACGCGCGCCGCACCGCGTCGCCGAGCCAGCTCTTCGTGGGTTCGCTGGTAAGGTGTACGCGGTGACCTTTCGCCCGGAGAGATTCGGTCACGAGGCGACTCACCGTCGTCTTCCCAGAGCCATCGATACCTTCGAACGTCACGAAACCGGTGAGCACGTGTGACGACAAAGAACGGACGACACATTAAACCGCCGTTGTCCGGTCCTCATTGCGCCACCGCACAACGTTTTTATAGAGTCCGGCGGCTCCGTGGCCCGGCGGCCATCGCCTCGGGGGGCGGGTACGATTTCATGGAAGATTCATCCGGATCTGCGTAGACTCTCCGAAGGCGGGGACCGCGAGGCGCGGTGTCGGAAGTGTCACATCCGGATCGTGCTTCTCCCAGATGACCGCCGCCAAGGATATTGTTTCGACTGCTACGATTCCCTCGAGATTCATTCGAAGATCCCGGTCTAGTCGGTCGCCTGTCCGATCAGCTCGCGACGTCGTTCCTGGCGCTGCCGCTTCCACCGCTTCACGTCCGCTTCGATCCATGTGTTCGGTCGGCCTTGTGCTCGGAGCAAGTCCACGTTCGGCTTCCACACGATGTCCCAGTACCGGAGGGCTTGTTCGACCTCGTCCGTCACTTCCTCCGCGGAAGGAGATCGATCCTCCACGGTCTTCGCACCGACCTCCCACGCCCACGCTTTGAGGTCCTCCAGGAGGGTCGACTTCTTCGCGCTCTCCCAGATGAGGGTTGCGTTGCGAAGGAGATCTTTCTCCTGGTCCCGATCGAACAGGGCCGTCACCCGTTCGCTCCCACTCGCCCAGAATGGACGATCGAGGCTGCCCCGCCAACGGAGGCCGTGTTTTGCGAGGATCCGCTTGAAAGACTCCTTGTTCTTCGAGTAGGTTTCCCCGGGCATCTCGAAGCGAAAACGCATGTGCCGTGGTGCACGCGGTCCCGCGTAAATAAAATTTCGCGCGCGGAGAATCCTGTCTTACCGCGAGGCGGACGACCGACGCGTGACGAGTTTCAGCCGCACGACCGAGATTGCGATAATCGCGAGGCTCACGGCGGCCAGAAAGGCGACCGCAGCGCCGGCCGTATCGTTCTGCTGCGCCGCGCCGTCGGCCAGGGTCGAGAAGAGGTTGAACGTCGCATGCATCGCCACGGCGACGATGTAGAATGGGAAGACGGCCCACGGGCGACCCGACAGCCAGGATTTGGCGAGGCCGTAACCCATGACCGCGGTCGAACTTGCGTGGAGGAAAGTGGACGAGAAGGATCGGACCGCGACCACGACGAGCGAACCGGAGGGCCCCACTCCCGGTACGAGGAGCGCCGCGAGCGCATAGACCAAGTTCTCCGTTGCGGAGAAGCCAAGGCCCGCCGCGGCTCCGTAGACGAGTCCGTCCGTCTTGGACTGCGTCTGCGGACGGCCAGCGGTCGCTCCGACTCCTTTCGCGGCTTCCTCCACAATCGGCGCCACGACGAGCGCCCCAAGTGCGGTGGTCGGATCCTGGAACCGTCGCGCAAAGAAATCGTTCAGGGATTGGATCTGGCCCAGGAGCAAGATGAACACGACGCTCAAGATGATGGCAATGATCACGCTGAACACGGCGCCCCATGCAAAGGTCTTCAAGACCGTCGGCCAGGGCTCCCGGCCGTACCGGGGAGAGTTGCGGATCCAGACGAGGTAGACGAGCGGCAATGCGAAGGCCGCGATGAATAGGATCAGGAGGAAATACGGAGAACTCGCGAGGTCCGCCATGCGGATCCTCGTCTATCGGTCCGTAGGCCGAGAGGCTTCCTGACGCAGCTTCGCGTGGGCAGCCGCGAGCCGGGCGACCGGGACCCGGAACGGCGAGCAGGACACGTAGTTCAGTCCGATCTCGTGACAGAACGCGATGCTTAAGGGATCGCCGCCATGTTCGCCGCAGATCCCGACCTCGAGGTCCCGCCGGACCTTGCGGCCCTTTTGGACGCACATCCGCATGAGTTGGCCGACCCCGTCGCGGTCGATCGTCTGGAACGGGTTGTGCGGGAGGATGCCCTGCTCGACGTAGTCCAGGAGGAACTTCGGCTCCGCGTCGTCGCGGCTGTACCCCATCGTCGTTTGGGTCAGGTCGTTCGTCCCGAACGAGAAGAATTCGGCGTGGTGGGCGATCTCGTCGGCGACGAGAGCGGCCCGCGGGATTTCGATCATCGTGCCGAACTTGTAGGCCACCGAGATCCCCTCGCGCTCCATGACCTTCTTCGCCTCGTCCTCGAGGGCGTGTCGTTCGATCCGCAACTCCTCGGGCAGACCCACCAGCGGGATCATGATCTCGGGCCGCACATCGACGCCTTCTTTCTTGAGCCGACACGCCGCCTCGAAGATCGCCCGGACCTGCATCTCCGTGATCTCCGGGAACATGATTCCGAGGCGACAGCCGCGGAGACCGAGCATCGGGTTGGTCTCGCGGGAACCTTTGACCGCTTCCAGGAGGCGTTCCTTCCGCGGCAAGAGCGATTCGATTCCTTTGGCGAGATCGGAGCCGGCCTTGCGGACTTCCGCAATCAGCATCCGATCCTCTTCCGACGTGGCGGCTCGGACGAAGGCCTCGGGATCTTCCCGCGCGATCCTCAGCTTGGTCACCTGGACGAGCAGCGTCTCGTACCGCGGCAGGAATTCGTGAAGCGGGGGGTCGATGAGGCGGATGATGACCGGTAGCCCGGCCATCTCTCTGAGGATTCCGACGAAATCATCGCGTTGCATCCGGCCGAGGTGTTCCAGCGATCCGACGTATCGCCGCGAGAGATCTTCCAGACGGGAATCGACCTCGGCGAGCCGAGCCTCCAAGTCTCGACGCCGGTCGTTCGTTGCCGTCTCGAGCTGTTTGGCCAGGGCCTCACGCTGCCGCTTGACCTTTCGGTACTCCGGCGCCGCGAGGATCATCTCGTGAACGATCGGGAGCCGGTCCGTCTCCATGAACATGTGTTCCGTCCGATCCAGCCCGATCCCCTGAGCCCCGAACTTGCGTGCGCGGGCCGCGTCTCTCGGATAGTCGGCGTTTGCCCAGACCTGGAGACTCCGGACCTCGTCCGCCCACGCCAAGAGATTCTGAAGCTCGACCTCGCGGTCGAAATCCGGCTCGATCGTCCGGATCGCGCCCGCGAAGACCTCTCCCGTGCTCCCATCAATCGAGACGCTCTCGCCCCGTCGGACCACCTTGTCGCCGACCCGGAACTCCGCGGCGTCGTAGTCGACTTGGATCTCCTCGCAGCCCGCGACGCACGGGATCCCGAGACCTCGGGTGACGACCGCCGCATGGCTCGTCGCCCCTCCGCGGGCCGTGAGAACGCCTTTGGAATACAGGACGCCATGCACGTCGTCCGGCGAGGTCTCGACCCGAACCAAGATTACGGGCTTCCGTTCGTCCCGACCCAACTTCTCCGCCTCGTCCGGATCGAAGGCGACGATTCCCATCGCGGCGCCGGGGGAGGCGTTGAGGCCTTTTGCGAGGAAGCGGCCGGATTTCTTCGCCTCCGACTTCGCCTTGTCGTCGAACTGGGGCAGGAGCAGGTGAATTACGTGGTCCGGCTCGACGCGCAGGAGGGCCTCATCCTTCGAGATGAGCCCCTCGCGGACCATGTCGAGCGCGATCCGCACCGTCGCCCGAGCCGGAGGCTTGGCGGCCCTCGTCTGGAGCATCCACAGCTTCCCTCGCTCGACCGTGAACTCAATGTCCTGAGCCTCCCGGAAGTGATTCTCGAGGAGCTCTGCGACCCGCGACAGGTTCGCGTACAGCTCGGGCTGATCGTCGCGAAGCTCCGCGATTTTCAACGGGGTGCGGATGCCAGCCACGACGTCTTCGCCCTGGGCGTTCGGCAGATATTCGCCGTACAATTCTTTCGCTCCCGTCACCTGGTTCCTCGTGAACGCAACGCCGGTGCCGGAGTCGGGTCCCATGTTCCCGAACACCATCATCTGCACGTTCGCCGCCGTGCCCAGGTGATGTGGAATCTTGTGGAACGTCCGGTAGTCGACGGCCCGCTTCCCGTTCCACGATCGGAAGACCGCCGCGACCGATTCTCGCAGCTGATGCATTGGATCCTGAGGAAAGTCTTCGCCGACTTCTCGACGATACAGGTCCTTGAATTCCGCGACGATCGCCTTCAGCTCGGGGGCGCCGAGGTCTGTGTCCTTGTTCGCGGACGCTTTCTCTTTGTGGCGCTCGAGGACCGCGTCGAACCGATGACCATCGATGTCCTTCACGATCCGCCCGAACATCGCAATGAGTCGTCGGTACGCATCCCATGCGAACCGTTCATTTGCCGACCGGGCGAGGGCCTCGACCGTCGCGTCGTTGAGACCCAAGTTCAGGACGGTGTCCATCATCCCCGGCATCGAGAGCTTCGCGCCCGAACGGACGGAGACCAACAGCGGGTTCGCGGGGTCCCCGAACTTCCGGCCGCCGCCCTTTGCCTCGACGGCGGACAGTCCTTCCTCGACCTGCTTCCACATCCCGGGAGGGAAGCGGCCCGTCCGGGTGTACGCGTTGCAGGCTTTCGTCGTGAGCGTGAAGCCGGGCGGGACGGGGAGGCCGAGGCGCGTCATTTCCGCGAGGCCGGCGCCCTTGCCGCCGAGGAGGTCCCGCATGGAGGCGTTCCCCTCCTCGAACGCATAGACATGCTTGGTCAGGACGTGTCCCCAATCGTGGTAGCCCGGAGCTCATATAACAATGTTCGGAGCCACGTCGGTTGCAACCGTTGCCTCATGCCGGAAAGCGGCTCAGAACCCCATCTGATACACCTTGAGGTCCGCCCGCTTTCGCTCGAGAAACCGATAGACGGTCTTGTGTTCGCTCCCGCGGAGCAGCATGAACACGGCCTCGCGGGCGATGGCCATCTCGAACGTCCCGCCGATCAGGGCCACCGTGTGGCCCCACACGCTGACCTCGACGCCAGTGAGTTCCTCGATCAGCCGGCGGGTCTTCCCTCGGGTGCCGATGAGCCGCGCGCGGATTTGTGCAACTCGGTTCTTCGAGTGAGCAAAATCCTTGATGTCGAGCACCTCGAAGTACGCGTCCTCGTCCAGGAGACGGAAAGCCCGATCCTCCGAGAAGCCGCGGGCCATCGCTTGGACGATGTCCCTCGCCTTGAGGGCCAAGACGGGATCCTGAGCTTCCGCGTGGTCGATGGTGACTTCGCCCGAGGCCGAGTCCACCGAAATCCGCGTCCCCGTCGCTTTCTGCAAGCGGTCTTTCGTGGCCCCTTCCGGCCCGATCAGGACGCCAATTCGCTCCGCGGAAATCCGAGCGTAGAGCATCTCATCCTCCCAAGATCGCTCGCTCCAATCCGGCCGGGGTGACATCGACCCGGAGGCGCCGGAAAAACCGCGCAATGTTCCCAACGTCGCGTTTGAACCACTCCGCGGCCCGGGGGTGGTCCAGGGGGACGGCCTGCCCGACATCGATCACGACGACCCGCCCATCCCACCAGAGCAGGTTGTACTCGCTCATGTCCGCGTGGACGAGCTTGGCTTTCCGGATCGCCCGGAGGTTCGCCAAGACATCGGCGTACACGGCGGCGGGATCTTCCAAGGCGACCTCCCGAAGGGCGGGCGCGGGCTGGGTCTCGTCGCCGATGTACTCCATCACGAGGACATTGTTGTGGACCCGCTCCGGCGCGGGCACGCGAACGCCGGCGTCTTCCATCCGGACAAGGTTCTTGTACTCCTTCTGCGCCCACGCCCACAGGGTGGGGCGAATCGCCCGCTTCACCTTCTTGAAGCGCGGGTCCCCGTCGATGTACACGGCGATGTTCCGGAACGTCGCGTTCGCGATGCGGTAGATTTTCACCGCCTTCGCGCGGCCGTCGGGACCCGTCGCGTGGAATACGTTCGCTTCTTTCCCCGTGCTCACGGGATAGTCCAGCGTCGAGATGACCCCGTCCGTGATCAGGTCGGCGATCGTCAGGAGGGCCGCGTGGTCGAAGACCTCGTCGTACGTCTTGCGCGTCTCCGAGTCCTTCTCTCTCGTGCGGAGCGCGTCGACCTGGGTCTCCAAAATGCGGAGGCGGCGCTCATCGATCATTGCGGAGAAACGAACATTCCGCTCAACTAAGAGCTTTGTGGGTCGTCAGAAGATGTTGATCGATTTCGGGATTAGGCCGCGGCGGCTCATGTAGGTCGACTCGGTCTTCGTGTACCGGTGTTTGATGTCGCACTTCTCGTCCTGAAACTGCCAGACCTTCACGACGAGGAGGTCGCCTTCCCGGATCCACATGCGCTTCTTCAGCTTCCCCGGGATGCGACCGAGACGGCTCTTCCCGTCCTGGCACATCACGCGAATCCGCGAGGCCCCGAGCAGCTGGTCCGCAATCCCGAGAATCTCCCCGTCTTTCGCCCGGGGCATGCGGACGCGGACAACCTCTTCTTGTTCAGCCACTCCCGTAACGATAGGGGGGGAGGGCTTAAACGTTTCCGGCTCCGTCACTCTCGAAGAGGGAAGCCGTTCGATTCCACGGTCGGTCCCTCGAGTCGCCCCTCGCCCACGGGCACATACGGAAACGGCAGGGGCGGTGTCTCGAAGAACGTCGGGCTGACGATGTCGACGCCTTCCGGCAGCTCGTATTTCTGGTCGTCGACATGGCCGAACCAGTACACGACGGCACCGTCGCCGAACAGGTCGCTGTACGGCTGAAGCTGCTTCCGCAGGTGACGTCGGATTTCGTACGGGTCACCGAACGTCGCCTTGGACTCGATCCAGAACTTCCGCGAGCCGTTCATCTCGATCGGCTTGTGGAGCAGGATGTCGGGCGTCTTGTCGTACTTCGACCGGAGGTCTTTTTCCGTCTCGTATTGCAGGCTGCGGGCGTCGAGCCACGTATGGAGCTTCGCCTCGCCCCACCGGCCGCGGGCATACTGTCGGGCGCTGCCCTGCGTGGAGTACACGATGTCCGCGCGGTTCACCTCATCGAGTTCTCGACGCAACCGCCGGTCTTTCACGCTGTCCAGTTCGTTGATCATCTTCCAGAACTGTTTCCGAGAAATCTTCCGTTGCTCGAGGACCATCAAGGCCGTCAAGATCGGCGGGAACTCGAACTTGCGAGCGATTTCCAGGAGGCTCGAGCCGTTCTGCCACATGAAGGCGAGTCGGCGAGCCTGCGCTTTCACGCGATAGAACTTCTTCGTCGTCTCGCGCACGATTCGTTGCGTGTAGATGACCAGGAGCAACTCCTTGTCGTGTCCAAAATTCTCCGCCAGAAAATCGATGTCTTCCGCCGTCGAGAGCTTTGCGTAAAGGTCCTGATACTCAACCAATTTCATCGATAAGGCCACTAAACCACGCTGTCGGATGAAAGGAACTGGGTGGACCAATTGAGGACGATACTTAAAGGTTTGCGGGTGAGTCCGCCGGACCGATTGCACGTCGGTCCGGAACGCCGGACCGGACCCGCGCGGTCCCTCCCGGTGGTCGAGCCGCGAATGGATAAATAGGTCGGTCCCACTCGTGAGCGTCCGTCGATGCCGACGGACATTTCAAAGATCATCAGCGACGCCGCGTATCAGGCGTACGAACGTCGGCTCCTCCACCAAGTCCGCCAGGCCGCGATCCCGCATCACGTCGCCATCATCATGGACGGGAACCGCCGGTTCGCCCGGGAAATCGGCCTCGGCAACGTCCTCGACGGACACGTGAAAGGCCGGGATAAACTCGAGGAGGTCCTCGAATGGTGCCTGGAGGTCGGCGTCCGCATCCTCACCGTGTACGCGTTCTCCACCGAGAATCTTCGGCGACCCAGCGAGGAAATCCAGCACCTCATGCACCTCTTCGCGGAAAACTTCCGAAAGGTCGGAGACGACGAACGCGTGCACCGGCACAGGATCCGGATCAACGTGTTCGGGGACCGCGAGCTGCTGCCCACGGAGGTCATCGAGGCCATCGAGTACGCGGAGGCGCGGACGAAAGAGTACGACAGCTACCGCTTCAACCTCGCGGTCGCATACGGAGGACGAGAGGAAATCCTCCAGGCGATTCGGGATGTGGTGCGCGACGCCCAGGCGGGGAAGGTGGACGCACACGACATCGACGAGAAGTTCTTTTCGAAACGGCTCTACACCGCGGACCTGCCGGATCCGGACCTGGTCTTGCGCACGAGCGGCGAGGAGCGGATCTCGAACTTCCTCCTATGGCAGCTCGCCTATTCCGAACTGTATTTCGTGGACGTCTACTGGCCCGGTTTCCGAAAGATCGATTTCCTCCGCGCCCTGCGGTCGTACCAGATGCGGCAGCGACGGTACGGGGAGTAGGCACTACCGGAGCCCTTAAGTCCCCTTGCCAACTTGCGCGGGCCCGATGAAGGGGGAGGTCGTTTTCTACCGGCTCTTCGATTTGGGAGCGTCGGTCGACCTCGACGAAATCCAGGGGACGGTGGACATGCCGTTCCTCGCCGGGCGGATGCTTTCCGAGCGGGCGACCCCGAAGTACGCCCGGTTCGCCGCGCCCCTGCTCGTCTTCGTGGACCAGCGCACGCTCGAAACAAACGTCGGATCGTTGGTCGCCTCCATCGCGGTGAAGCTCTACGGCGTCGGCGCCCTCGCCGTCGTCGTCCGCGCGCCGTTCGAAACGAGCGTCCTCCGCGACCTCCGGCCATTCGCGGGCCTCCGAATCCGGGCCGCCGACAAGGAGGAGACCCTGGACGCGTATTGTGGACGGCTCGTCGCGCGGATCATCGAGGACCTCGTGCCGTTCCTCCATGACTCCTACGAGGTCAACGTGGACCCGGAGCCGTACACCGTGTACTGTGTGTCCGTCACCGAAACCCCCGTGCGCGTCTTCACCACGGCTTTGCGACGTGAGGTCACGGCCCTCCTCGCGAACGACCCACGGCCGGACGCGATCAGCGACGAGGAGGTCGAAGACACCTGGCGCAACTGGTTCTCGTATTACCAGGACGACCTGGTGGTGCTCGACTGGGATGCGGCCCTGGTCATCGAGCCCAGCGCGTCGTACGAAGATACGCTCACCGTCTTCGAACTCGCGAACCTTCAGCTCCTCGAGTTGCGCACCTACGATGCGTTTCTGGACAAAGTCGTCGACAAAGCGTACGACGATCTCGAGGACCTCTTCGCGCGCAGCTCGTTGCTGCGGAGCGGACACGACACCGTGAAGGAATTGGCGGAGGTGCGCATGGACCTCGCCGAGGCGTCGTTCCAGGTCGACAACATCTCGAAGCTCTGGGGGGACTGGTTCCTCGGCAAAGTCTACCGGGCGTGCGCGAAGAAATTCGAGCTCGACTCATGGCGGAGGAACGTGGAGGAGAAGATGAAAGACCTCAGCGAGATCTACGAAGTCGCGGAGGCCGAACTCGAGGCCCGGCGACTCCTCATCCTCGAGTTCCTTGTCGTCCTGTTGTTCATCGTGGATCTCGTCCTCATCGCGTACCGCGGATGACCGAGGAACCCTCGCGTCGTCCGGTCGCCTCAGCTGATCTGAATCGAGCCGAGGACCGGGCGGAAGATCCACTTTCCACCGACCGAATAGATCGAACTGGCGAGGTCGAAGTCCAGGGTGACGCGCACGGCCCCGCTCCCCGGTAGGTCGAACGGCGTGGTGGTCTTGAGCTCGCCACTCGGGACGAGGAGCGTGACGGGGGTGCCGTCGCTCAGAATCCCGTCCACCGAATTCACGACGAGTCGGAGCTGGGTGTACGTCCCCGCGGGAGCGCGGTCCAACGCGAGGAGCCTCGTGAGATTCGCGAGGGCGACGAAATCGATGGTCGGGGAGGACAGTGGGAGGTGGATCCAACCGCTCTCGTTCCCCGCATTCGCGCGATGGACTTGGATGTCCGAGAACACGACGTTCAACTGCTTCCACTCGGCCGGCGCATCGCGGACGTACACGTAGAGCGTCCCCGACGTGACGGAACCCAAGAACGCAATCCCGCCGATGAGAAGCAGGCCGGCGACCGCCATGGCAAACACGGTGCGCGGCCTCATCGGTCCTCCTCCGCGACTATCATTCGCGGGGAGGGGTATATAGATTCTCGGAACTTCTCGTGTTCAATAACGAGAGAGTCACGCGGCGGCAATTGGCGCGACGAGACCGACCGCTTCGTACACGCGGTCAATCGCTTCTCGCGCCAACTTCTCATCGTCCGTCTTCGCGAGGATCTTGCCGCTCTCGTAGAGGGTGAGTTCCGGCTCTCCTTCGAGGATGAGCATGACTTTCACGTCGCTGACCCGCCAGCCCCGGCTCCGCAGGCGCTCGGCGGCCTCCGTCAGGTCCACCCGCCACGGCTTCTTCAACGTGGAGATGAACGCGGTGGCCGTGCGACACGGCTTCAACAGGTAGTAGCTCATCCGGCCGTCCTCGGAGGGAGCGGTGCAGGAGGACCGTTGGCCTTGAACTTTTCCGACGCTAGCTTCGAGAGACAGGACGAAACGAGCTCAGGCAGGTCCAGCTTCGTCTCCTCGGCGAGGATCTGGTCCAAGCGCGCATGGGTCGAGGGACGCGGAGGTCCGAGAAGATCGCAGATCTCAGGCCCCTTCGACACCTCGTACGTGCCGATCAACTTGGCCCGGTCCACGATTTCCTGCTTGTCAAAGCCGATCAGAGGCCGGAGAATCGGGTGGTGGGCCACGGCGTCGATCGCTCGCAGGCTCGCGACGGTCTGGCTCGAGACCTGACCCAAGTTCTCCCCGGTCACGAGGACCTCGGCGCCTTCAAGGTCCGCAATGGCGTCGGCCAGTCGGACCATCAGACGCTTGGTTAGAATGAAGTAGAAGCGGCGATTCGCTTTCTGGGCGACCTCGGCGAACGCCTCTCCCACCCGAACGACGTACAACGAAGGGATCCGCAGGATCCCACACAAGGTTCGCGCCTTCATCGCGGCGGCGTCGTCGGTGATCGGCTCCAGAGAGAAATGGGCCGCGATGAGGTCGAGGCCCTGACGGGCCATGAGGTGGCCGGCGACGGGACTGTCGAATCCGCCGCTGAGCAAGAGCACGCCCCGGCGTGCCACGTCAAATCCCCACGTACTTTGCGTAGACCCCGCGGGCCTCCGCCTCGTCCTTCACGCCGCGGATCAAAGCGCGGCCATCGGGGAAGATCGTGAGGCGGCGGCCCTCCACGTCCGCGACGAGCACGCCGCCCGCTCGACGCGTCGACCCGAGAGCCGCCAGGCGATCCGCGACCGCCTCCATGTCGATCGAGCCGTGATGGACCGGATCGAGGGATATCGTATCGCTCCCGCAGAGCGAAGCCAGGACCTGCGTCCGTTTCGCGCCCAGGTACTCACGTTCCCCCTGGACGCAAGTCGGACAATCGGAGCGGCGCCCGATGTGAATCCTCTGGATGTCCGGATGCCATCCGTCGACCACGAAGAGGACCCCGGATGGGGTCTCGCCGAGGAGCAGCCGAAGCGCCTCGCCCGCCTGGATCGCCCCCACCATGGCGGAGGCCGCGTTGAAGATGCCCGCGGTCTCGCACGTCGGGAGACTTCCCGGTGGAGGCGCCTTCGGGTTGAAACAACGGAAACACGCGGTGACCGGAGTGCGAATCGCGAACGCCATCCCGTACGTTGCGATGGCCCCGCCGTACACGAACGGGACGTTCGCCTCGATCGCGGCCTCGTTGAGCAAGAACCGGGTCTCGAGATTGTCCGTTCCGTCGACGACGATGTCGGTGTCGCGCAGGAGGTCCCGCACCGTCGCCGAGTGGACATCCTTCGAGAGCGGCTCGATCTCGATTTGCGAGTTCACGGAACGGAGGCGCTCCGCGGCGGCGTCCGCCTTCGGCCGGTCCACGTCCGATTCGGAGTACAGCGACTGCCGCTGGAGATTCGTGAGCTCGACGACGTCTCGATCGACGAGCCGAAGATGCCCGACCCCCGCCCGGGCCAGAAGGTCGGAGGAGATGCTTCCCAAGGCGCCCAAACCGATCACGACGGCTCGTGCGCGGGCGAGCTCCCGCTGGCCCTTCACGCCAACCTCAGGAAGGACTTCCTGACGACGATATCGATTGGGTGAAGGCACGCGTCACGAAAGGACGGCCGACTTATGGCCTTTCGCCCCGCACTCAGTTGTGGCCGGGTTCGCTCAGCCGCGATCGAAGCGACGCGATGAATTGCGAAGAACGCGCCAAAACGGATCGGGCTCCGCCGTGCGGAAAGCTCTTTCGCGTTGGCGATGATGAGCACCGGGGAACCCAACGGATTCAATGGTGTCTACCGTGCCATCGGCGTGGCTCGCGATGGAGAACGCACTCGCCCGGCTTGCGAGGGACTTCGCGATCTTGACGATCCTCACGCTGGTTCTCGTCGTCGTGAGCCTCCTCTCCTGGTTCCCGACCGGGGTTTTGGATCTCGGGTTTGTCCTCGCAATCGCGGTCCTCATCGCCCTCCGCGACCTGGATTCGTTCTGTCGCGGAGCGATGGAGCGGATGCGTCAGTCGAGCCGGATGGTCTGGTTGACGAGCCCGTGAGGAGGAGCGACGCGCGCCGATCTTGAAACCTTCGAGATTCCGAAGACGGCGACGGATCAGTTGTAGAGGTTGAATTCGTCCTTCTCCGGGACCGAGTCCCAGTCTTCGTCCCCTTCCTCGAAGACCGCGTTGAAGAGCGCGCTGACGACCTCGCGGAGCTGTTGAATCTCCGTCCGGAGGCGCGCCAATTCCTTCATCACTTCCTCGTTGGAAGCAGGCATTCACAACCTCTAACCCGTGCTATCACGGGGTAGGTTCATATCTTTTTGCCTTCGATTCTTGATGCTAATTCTCGGAACGGAACGGTCACAGCATTTGCGACGGTTTTACCGATGTCGTCCGCGGTCTCGATCCCTTCCCCCGCGGCCGCCAGGACCGCGTCCGTCGCGACCTCGACCCCCGCCTCGGTCTCGGTACCGATCGCGCCCACCGCCCCGATCTCGGTCTCGTCCACCGCGATCGTGACCCTCGCTCCGAGGCTCCCGATGTTTCGCCTCGACCTTCCCACCGCCGAGTTCGGTCGCGGGCACAAAGAGCCTCAAGTCTGCGTAGTCGGCCGCGAGCTTCCGTCGTTCCGTGCGCTCGTCCCGCGGGCAGTAGAGTTCCCGATCCCGGAGCTCGAGAGGCCCTCGGCAGATCGAACAGAGGGCCTTCACGACCCCAAGATTCCGCTCCGCCGTCGTGAGCTGGACCGACGGCTTGACCTGGATCACCTTGGCGCGGATGATGTCCCCGAGGCGGAACATGTCGCGAATGTCCTCGGTGTACTCTTCCGATACGTTCGAGATGTGGATCGTCCCCTCCGATTCGCCGCTGATCTGGCGCGTCCGTCCATGGATCGCGAGGATCGTCGCGGTCGCCATCATGCCGCGAATATCGTCCACGACGCCGTACACGATGTCCCCGACCTTGAGTTCCGCGGGCGGGTTGAACGCCCGCACCCGCGCGACGCGGTTTGCCGGGTCGAGGATGAGGACACCTGGGGTCGCCGCGAACACAAGCCCATTCCGCTCGTACGTCCCTTCCCCGGGCTCGAATTCCTCCGCGACGGCGATCTCATCGCCCGGGAGGACCATCTTTGGCTCCATCCGGTCCATCGACTCCTGCGGGTCGCACGGAGTAGAGCCGTCGGTATTTATCTCTTCCCCACTTCAAGACGATAGAGGACGACGTCGATCCGGCGAAGCTCCTCCCGATGGAAGGCGAAGGTGTGGGGAATCGGAAACGCATACGCGAGACGGTCGGTGATCTTCCCGGCCGCGGACTCGATGCGATGCCGCACGTAGGCTTCGGCCTTCGCGTTCAGGAACGTGTAGACGACGCGACCCGATGCAAGCGCGGCGTCCAGGAATGGACGGTCTGCATGGCGCCTCTGAGAACCGAACGGTGGATTCATGAAGACGGTGTCGAAGGCCTCATGGATGGCCCGGACATCGGCGAGGCGCCACGCGACGTCGACCTGCGCACGTTCTGCGTTCCGCCGCGCGACCTCCACGGCCAATGGATCCGAGTCCACGCCCGCCACGGGCCCCGCGCCGAGAAGTTTCGCGGCGATCGCGAGCACACCGTTCCCGCATCCGAGGTCCACGACCGACCGACCCTGGATGTCGCCTTTCGCGTGAGCGAGGTAGGCGACCTCGGCCGCGATTCCCGCGGGCGTCGGATACTGCTCCGCGGACGGCGCCGGATTCGGGAGCGGATCGAGGGACTCCAAAATCCGCTCGAGCTGGACCTTCTTCGTAGGCTCACCTCGCGGAGCGGTCTTCTCACTCCTCTTCCCATGCCGACGCTCGTTTGGTGGCCGCGGTCCCGCGCGGAGTAATCACCGCGGTGAAGTCCGAGGTGCCGTGCCACAGTAGCGTCAGGAGGCCTTCTCCCTCGAGGCGAGCGAGCTCGCTCTGCAGGTCGTCGAAGTTCACGCCTCGGAGGATCTCGAAGAACTGGTTCTTCTTCAATCCGATCGAGCCGCGTTTGTCGAGGAGCACCAAGACCTTGTCTCGAAGGCCGCGCTCGACTGCCCGGGCCGCATCTTGCCGGAACGCGCGGTCGACGATCTCGATCGCCAGCGCGTTGAAGGCGTCCTCCACGAAGGTGCCGGTCCGCGCCGACGTATACACGATCGGGGCGGCAAACGGTTCGGCGACATGGCGGATCTCGTCCTCGGTGATCGCCCGGCGCTCCTCGAGGTCTTTCTTGTTCACGACCAGGTAAACCGGGACGTCGCCCGCAATCTCGAGCGCGGAGGGGATCCATTCGTTCAGGGCGTACAGGCTGTCCTTCCGTGTGAGATCGCAGACGCCCATCAGAGCCTGGGAACCATGGTAGTACGTCTCCCGGACGAGGTCCTTGAATCCCCGCTGGCCCATGATGTCGAAGATCGACATGTCCATCTGGACCTCGGTGTCAGCGCCGTGGGGAACCGTGAGCTCGACCTTGCTCACTCGGGTCCCGACCGTGTGGAGATATGTGTCCTGGTACTCGTTGAGGACGAACCGCCGGATCAAGGAGGTCTTGCCGACACCGCCCTCTCCCATCAGGGCGAGCTTTGCCTTCATGTGTCGGACCGTCGGCATGGGAGACCCCGGGCGGCTCCTCATTCGGAGCGCGGGTATAAGCAGTTTCGTCGTGGGGATCCGACGGATTCAGTTCTCGACGCGTCGTCCGCAACGTCGATCGTCGCGGAAACTCCGTCGACAGGTCCGCCGCACGTAGAGTTCAAAAATCCAATCGATCCGTCTCCGGCAATTCGGATCGCGTCGACCAAGCGAATGTCGCGGGCCATTATCAGGTCCCGGCGCGCTGCGTTCTATCTACCGAGAATTGAAATCAGCACGAGCATCGATGCCTTTATCCCTCAAGGGTGCCAAGTCGTCGTCATGCGATTTCGCCCCGAGGGGCCACGGATTCCCGTACCGAACTGGCTCATCGAGTGGTCGAAGTCCCGCGACCTTTTTCTGACCCTCGCTCACGACCCATGGGTCTTCCGGCCGAACTGAGTGGCCCGGAAAAACCGAAGACGTTATAGGAGCCCGATTGATGCACTGCGCCGGTCCGAGTATTCGATGGCGCACCCGGAGCCCGCGGGCCATGAAGAGGAGGAGCATCATGGCAGCCCGTGGCCCGTCATCATCGCCGTGGGGATGGGCGTCGCCTACGTCGGAATCGTGACCGCGAGCATCCCGATGCTCCTGGCGGGATTCGTGATCTTCGCCGGCGGCGCGGGCGGCTGGATTCATCAGGACATGCAGCGGCCCTCGAGCGCGTTCTACGGGCTCGCGGCCGCCGTCGAATCGAAGTTGCCGAGGGTGAGCGCCCGGAAGCTCGGGCTCTGGCTGTTCCTGGCGACCGAGATCATGTTCTTCTCCGCGATCATCGGGGCCTCCTGGACCTTGCGACTCCGCACGACGACGCTCGGGGACGCGTTCCAGGGACCGTGGGCTCAGCCGGGAGAGATCCTCAATGTCCCCCTCACCGGCCTGAACACCTTCATCCTGATTTGCAGCAGCCTCACGATGGTCGAAGGGCTCGCCGCGGCCGAGCGGGGCGATCAGAGGAAGCTGCGCATCTTTCTCCTGGCCACATTGCTCCTCGGCATGACGTTCCTCAGCATCCAGGCGTTCGAGTACCAGAAACTCTACTTCGGCGAGGGGCTCACGTTCAAGACCGCCCCCTTCGGGGTGAATCCGCTCTACGGCCCGACGTTCTACGCGCAGACCGGAGTCCACGGATCCCACGTGACCGCAGGGGTGCTCGCGATGGCGTACATCACCCGAAAAGCGTTCAAAGGCGGATTCACGAAGGAGAATCACGAAGCGGTCGAGCTCGTCGGATTGTATTGGCACTTTGTCGATGTGGTCTGGATCTTCCTCTTCACGATCGTGTATCTGATTTGAGGTGACGAATGGCGACGGCTACGGGAACGGAGGCCGCAGGACCTCATGAGGAGGCGAGGAAGCGCCCCTACGTGGTCGTCTTCGGCATCCTTGCGGTCGTGACTCTCGCCGAGCTGAACGTCTACGGTCTGGGGATTCCGCATCTCGAGACGATCACGATCCTGGTCGTCCTGGCGACCATCAAGGCAAGTCTCGTGGTGGCGTACTACATGCATCTGCGATACGAGCCGCGGTGGATCGCGCTGATTCCACTCGGAGGACTCGCCCTCGTCGCGGTTCTCGTCGCGGCGCTAACTGCGACGTCGGTCCACCCGTGACGCGGCCGCGAATCCCTCGGCCTGCGAGCCCGGTCAAAGGGAACGATGGGCTCGACCGGATTCGAACCGGTGACCTTCGCTGTGTGAGAGCGATGTCATAACCGCTAGACCACGAGCCCGCGGGGGCGCGCAAGGGCCCGGACGGTATAAATCTCCATCGAAATGCGCGTTTGTCTACGCCCGCCCTCAGAGCTTTTATTACCGCTGACCGGTTTTGGGCCGGCGGGAGGCGCTCTCGATGGCAAAGGAAGAGAAGTCCGAGATGGCGACAATCGCGAAGAAGCAGCTAGAGGGCCGCGGCTACGTGCTTTCCCTCTCGACGACCCGGGACGGTGAAAACCTGATCGGCAAGGTCCGCGTGACCGAGGCGTCCACACAGCGGACCGTCGCGAGTTTCGTCAGCGTCTGGAAAATTGACAACATGGAACTCGTGTTCGGCATCGATGCGGGCGAGGGCATCGCACGCGACCTGGTGAACCAAGCGATGAACCTCTTCGACCTGTTCAAGTACGTGCTGCCCGGCGCACAAGTGAAGGAAGAGGCGTGAGCACACAGCACGGTTAAATAGTCTGGACCACCTGGGATGGGCGCTCCCAATGGACTCCTCGAACGTGCTCCTGGCTCTGGATGAACAGAAGAAGTGGCGGGAGCGCCGAAAGCGGATCCGCGATCGGCTGCGGGCGCTCGAACGGCGGAGGACCACCTTGCGGAAGGAGCTAGAAGGGGTCCGGAAGAAGATCCTCGAGTACAACCGGGTCTTCACCGACCTGCGCGACGGTATGCCCACGCGGGCCGTTCTTCCGCCCAGCGCCCAGGGGCGATGACGATGGGACGCGAAATGGAGGCGACGCGCAAGGAGATCGAACGTTGGCGGCACCGGGAGAGACGCCTCCTCGACGCCCTCAGGGACGTCGACGAAGAACGAAGCCGCCTGGACGACGAGCTCGTCAAGGTCGAACAGCAGCTCGCGTATTACGACTCCCTCGCGCGGGACATGAAGCGAGTGCTCGGCCGGCCGGGGCTCTCGAGCCTGCTCTCCTCGCTGCGGCGTCCGTAGGAGCAATTCCGTGCGCGTCACGATCGACGGCGTCCCGCGGGAGATGCGAACCGTCTGGTTCGACGACGGAATCGTGAAATTGATCGACCAACGCTACTTGCCGTTCGAGGTCCGCGTCTACGAGGCGAAGACCTACGAAGATGTCGCCGTCGCGATCGAGGACATGGTCGTGCGGGGGTCGCCGGCGATCGGGGCGACGGCCGCATACGGGATGGCGCAGGCCGCCCATCAAGGACTCGACCTCAAGGCCGCCGCGGATCGGCTGCGAAAGACCCGACCGACGGGCCACGACCTCTTCTTCGCGATCGACTCGATGATGAAGGCTGCGTCCGGCGGGGACGACCTCGTCGAGGTCGCTGAGCGGTACGCGCAGGACAACATCGAGCAATGCCGAAGGATCGGGGAACACGGGGCGAAACTGATCCGAAACGGCACGCGAATCCTCACGCACTGCAACGCCGGCGCCCTGGCGGCGGTGGACTACGGGACCGCGACGGCGCCGATGCGTGTGGCTCAGGAGAACGGGCGACGCTTCTTCGTCTATGTGGACGAGACCCGACCCCGCCTGCAAGGAGCCCGCCTCACGGCGTGGGAGCTCTTGGAAGCCGGGATCGAGCACGCAATCATCACGGACGGCGCCGCGGGCCACTTCCTCGGGCACGGGGAAATCGACCTCGTCCTCGTCGGCGCGGATCGGATTGCGGTCAACGGCGACACGGCGAACAAAATCGGCACCTACGCGAAAGCGGTCGTCGCGAAGGAAAACGGCGTCCCGTTCTACGTCGCGGCGCCGACGAGCACGATCGACGTCGATCTGGCGTCGGGTGCGAAGATCCCCATCGAGGAGCGATCTCCACAAGAGGTGCTCCATCTCGACGGGCAAGTCATTGCCCCGAAGGAAAGTCCGGCCCGCAATCCCGCCTTCGACGTCACGCCGGCCAAGTACATCACGGGAATCATCACCGAGCGGGGGATCCTGAAGCCGTCTCAACTCCGGTCTTCCGGGAAGGCCGCGCCGAAGAAGAAAGCGCGCCCCAAGTCTCGGTAGGCGGATACGCTTTTACGGACCGAGCCCGTTCGCCTCGCGCGATGCTCCTCTTGACGACGTGGTTCGGCTCGTTCTTACTCGATGAGGGGACGGTCGTCGACAAGAGGCTCTTCCCGATGGACCCCAATGGCCTCGCGGACCGCCTCGCTCAGATCGAAGACTGGAAAGTCCTGGACGAAGAGCGCGACCTCATGGCCCGCGCGGACGAGGTCTTCGTCATCGAGCCGCGATTGGAGCGGGCCGGTGGCAATCGCACGACGGTGCGCCCTCCGTTCCTGAAGCCGGAGGACTTCGGCTATGGCCGTGAGCTCCTGCACGGGGCGATGGTCCAGCTCGCGAAGCGGCGAATGCGCAAGGCGATCGGACCCGAGGATCATCTCCGGCAGGCGGTCGGCGCCCTCGACGAACTTCAGGAAGAAGAGAACGTTCTCGTCGAACGACTGAGGGAATGGTACGGGCTTCACTTCCCGGAGCTGGCACCGATGGTGGATACCGCGACGTACGTCGAGCTCGTATCGATGCACGGGCGACGGGAACGGATGCCCATCGACCATCGGGAGAGCGTCGGAGCGGATCTGGCGGAGCGGGAGGAAGCCGAATTGAAGGCGCTCGCCGGCCTTGCGAAGCTCGTTGCGGACCAACGGAGAGCGGTCGAGGCCTACGTGGAGCGATCGATCCGCGAACTGGCGCCGAACGTCTCCGAACTCGCGGGCCCGATCATCGCCGCGCGGCTCGTCACCCTGGCGGGCGGCGTCGACGATCTCGCGCGCGCGCCCGCCGGGACCGTGCAACTCCTAGGTGCGGAGCGAGCGCTCTTCCGCCATCTCCGGACCGGATCGCGGCCGCCGAAGCATGGCGTGCTCTTCCAGCATCCATGGGTCCACGGAGCGCCCCCGTGGCAGCGGGGCGCAATCGCGCGCGCTTTCGCCGCGAAGATTTCTCTGGCGGCCCGAGCGGACGCGTACACGAAACGCAAGATTGCCCCGGACCTCTTGAAAAAGCTCGAGGTCGCCATCGAGGAAATCCGTCGGCGCAGAGCCAACAAACCGGCGCGACCGAAGCGTCCAGCCGCGCCGAAAAACCGCGCGCACGGGAGACGGACGCGCCGCTGAGGAAACGTTTTTAGGGTCGCCTCACATCGCCGCGCGAACGCGATGTCCTGGGAGCAAGCGGAGATTCGAGAGCTGAAGGTGAACCGGTACATCGTCATCGACGATGAGCCGTGTCGCATCATCTCGATCCAGACCTCGAAGCCAGGGAAACACGGCGAAGCGAAGGCGAGGCTCGAGGCGGTCGGTCTGTTCGACGGGCAGAAGCGGTCGATCGTGCACCCGGTGACCCACAAGGTCCGAGTCCCGATCATCGACAAACGGAAGGCCCAGGTCCTCTCGACCCACGGCAACCTCGCCCAGCTGATGGACCTCGCGACGTACGAGACGTTCGAACTCCCCGTGCCCGAGGAGTTCCAGGGCAAACTCGCTTCCGGTCAGGAGATCATGTACGTCGAAGCGCTCGGCCGGCGCAAGCTCTCGTCGAATTGAGCGGGGTCGTCCTCAAATAAGCGCACGCGATTTCCGTTCGCCCATGGCTGCGCCTCGCTTCGCGGACGCCGTCGCGAAGTATGACGAGGCGTGGATGGCCCTGTTTGGAGTGCCGTACGACCGCACCTGCTCCTTCCGCGGCGGCTCCCGCTTCGGACCTCGTGCGATCCGCGAGGCGTCGTACAACTTCGAGACCTACATGATGGACCACCAGCGCGACCTTCGAGACGTCGCGGTGGCGGATCTGGGTGATACGCCGACCTTCGGGGCGTCGACGGAGATGGTCGAGGGCGTGACGCACATGGCGGCGGATGTCGTCCGCGCCGGGAAGATTCCGATCGTCATCGGCGGTGAACACAGCCTCGCACCGGCGGTCGTGCGTGCATTCCCGAAGGACATCGGCGTGATCGGAATCGACGCCCACCTCGACTTCCGCGACTCGTACCTCTCCGACAAGTGGTCCCACGCCTGCTCGGCGCGCCGGATCGCGGACCACGTCGGCGTCGAACACGTCGTTTACATCGGCGTTCGGTCGTACAGTCGGGAGGAACGGGAGGACCTCGAACGACTCGGTTTGACCTACGTGAGCGTCTTCGACGTCCATGAGCGAGGGATTGGTGCCGCGGTGGACCGGGCGCTGAAGGCGATCCACCGCGACAAGATCTACCTCACGATCGACATTGACGGCGTCGATCCGGCGTTCGCTCCGGCCGTCGGCAATCCGGAGCCGTTCGGGCTCGCACCCCTGCAAGTCAAGAAAGTCATCGGGATGCTCGCGCCGGACCTGGTCGGGATGGATCTGAACGAGGTGAGTCCCGCATGGGATTTCGGGCAAACGGCGTTGCTCGCCGCGCGTCTCATTCGGGAGGCGATCGTGGCCGTTGGCGAGGCGCGCGGGCACCTCGGATGAAGCGCCGGCTGACCTCCCCGGACGAGGGACGTCGGAGATCTGAGAACCTCGCAGGAAAAGGGCGCGACGAGCTCTGGTCGCCGCGGGACCGCGGCCTCCCCCGATTCCCTCCCCCCTGTCCTCGGGGAACCCGGGCCCCACGAATCCCGGCCGCGCATGCCCACCCGAAGGCGACGCAGGAAGAGCGGAACCGGAGCTCGTCCCAACCCGTGGCACGGGATAACACGCCCGGGCATGAAGTTTACGACCGACCGACGGCGTGCGCGAACGTTTATGTGCACTCGGCACGTAGGCGCCTTTCTCGATGCCATGGGCGATGGATGGAACGGCCCTCTGAACAAAGTCGATGCGTTCCGCTACGAAATCCCGCGGTCGTATAAGTCCGCCATGCGCACGAACGGCTTGGTGTTCATCGACGAATCGATGGTGCCGCAGCTCCGGCAAGACCAGGCGCCGGAGCAGGTGGCAAACGTCGCGACGATGCCCGGGATCCTCGGGGCCGCGATGGCCATGCCCGATATCCACTGGGGCTACGGATTTCCTATCGGTGGCGTCGCGGCCTTCGACTACGACGACGGTGTAATTTCGCCGGGCGGGATCGGTTACGACATCAACTGCGGCGTACGGCTCATCCGGACGAACCTCCTCGCAGCCGACGTCCGTTCGAACCTCCGAGCGTTGACGGACGCGTGCTTCGAGAACGTCCCCAGCGGCGTGGGCGAGGGAGGAATCACGAAAGTGTCGCGGCAGGACCTCGCGAAGCTCGCGACCGAGGGCGTCGGCTGGTCGGTCGAGAAGGGATACGCGTGGTCCGACGACCCCGACCACATTGAGGCGCGCGGCCGCCTCGAGGACGCGGACTTTTCGAAAGTCGGCGAGCGGGCCATTGCGCGCGGAAAGGACCAGGTCGGAAGCCTCGGCGCCGGAAACCACTTCGTGGAGATCCAGAAGGTCGACCGGGTGGACGACGAACGGGCCGCGAAAGCTCTGGGGATCGGGGAGCCGGGCCAGGTATGCGTGATGGTCCACACCGGATCCCGCGGGTTCGGCCACCAGATCGCCACGGACTACATCGAGGTGTGCGAGCGGGTCGTGAAGCGGGAGAAGATCGACTTGCCGGACCTCCAGCTCGCCTGCGCGCCGATCGGCTCGAAGGAGGGGCTCGACTATTGGCGGGCCATGTGCTGCGGCGCAAACTTCGCCTGGAACAACCGCCAAGTGATCACGTACGGGGTACGGAACGCATTCTCGAAGGTCCTCGGCCAATCGCCAGAAGCGCTCGGCATGGACATCGTCTACGATGTGTGCCACAACATCGGGAAAGTGGAGCAGCACGTCATCGAGGGCGCCCGACACAAGGTCGTCGTCCATCGGAAAGGGGCGACGCGCGCCTTCCCCGCGGGACACCCGGAGACTCCGGCCGAGTACAAGGCGGTCGGCCAGCCCGTCCTGATCCCCGGGGATATGGGCACATGCTCGTTCGTCCTCGTTGGCTTGCCGACCGCGATGGAACGATCCTTCGGCTCGAGCTGCCATGGCGCCGGGCGCCAGATGTCGCGAAAGGCCGCGACTCGGAAGTACGATGCGAATGAGGTCGTGAAATCGCTCGATAAGCGCGGGATCTATCTCCGGGCGGCCTCGCGGGCCGGAATCGTCGAGGAGGCGCCCGGAGCCTACAAGAACGTCGAGGACGTCGTCCGGGTGGCCGAGGGAGCAGGACTGACGAAAATCGTCGCCCGGTTGGTCCCGCTCGGAGTCGTCAAAGGATGATCCTCACCCTCCAACCCGTCGGCCGCACCGATGCATCTGTCCTTGAACGAATCGGATCCGAGCTCGCGCCGTTTGGGGAGGTGCGCATCGCGAGTCCGAAGCCCTTGCCGAGCCGACCCCTCGGTCACGGTTCGAAACGGTACCGAGCGGCAACGTTCGATCGGGTCTGCAAATCCTCGGATGGCGATCGCGTCATCGCGATCACGGACGTCGAGCTCTGCGACCCGGAGCTCGGACTGAGGTTGGTCTTCGGTCATGCGGACATCCAAGGTCGATGGGCGGTCGTCTCCCTGTCGCAGTTTGGGGGAGAGGGCGAGGACAAACTCGTGGAACGTGCCGTGAAGACCGCGGTCCACGAACTCGGACATACCCTGGGCCTCGGCCATCACGATGCGAATCCCCAATGCGTGATGTTCTTCTCCGAGAAACTCGCGGATACGGATCGGAAGGGTCGGGACTTCTGCCAACCATGCGCGGAATCGGCGAATCTTACCTTGTCGCGCCTACGAACGTGAAGCGGGCCGAGATTTCGAAGCGGTCTCCGTAGCGCCGGGGCATCTCGGTCTCCAAGAATCGGAGCCCTCGCTCATACTCACCCGGAGGCAGGAGGTCGAAGGTCGAGAGGTACCGGTGTCGTACGCGGCCGAGTTGCTCTTCCGTCGCGAGCCTTCGAACATACGCGCGGTCGTCGACGATGGGGGCCCGAAAGCCCGCCGCCTCAAGCGCATGGACGATCGCCGGAATCGGCGGGAACCGTTTCCGATCGATGGCCAAGAGGCTTGGAAAGGCCTCTTCCAATATGCCGAGGCGACGCGTGGCCATGTCCGAGGTCGCGACGACGACTCGATGCGCCACCCGCGCAACGTCACGCAGGGCCGCGCCATAGTCGCCGAGATGGTGGAGGACCATGACGACCATGGCGAGGTCGAAGGTGTCTGCCCGGAACGGAAGGCGGTGGCCATCGCCCTCCACACACTCGAACGGACCTTTCGCGCGGGCGATCCGGAGCATGGCGTCCGAGGAATCGATGGCCACGACCCGATTCGTCGTCGATAAGAGCTGGGCAAATCGGCCGGTCCCGGCTCCGAGGTCCAGCACGCGCTCCCCGTCTCGCAGCCGTCCGACTTCGACGAGTCCGCGGAGCCAGAACTCGCGGTCCATCGCCTCGTCGGCCCGAACGAGATCGTAGTCCGCGGCATGCCGCGAGTAGTCGACGGCCACAAACTTGCAAGAGGCGGGCGGCTTATCAGGCTAGCGGGGTCGGGCGATGACCATCGCGGAATTCAGCATCACGCCGATCGGGAAGGGCGTTAGCGTCGGGGAATACGTGGCGCGGTCCGTGGACATCGTGGACCGCAGCGCTCTCCCGTATCGCCTCAATCCCATGGGGACGGTGATCGAGGGCTCGTTCGACGAGATTCTCGCCCTCATCGCGCGCTGCCACAAGGCCGTCATGGAGGACTGCGAACGCGTCTCGACGATCGTCAAGATCGACGACCGCAAAGGCGCGTCGAAGCAACTCGAGACGAAAGTCGTGGGAGTGGAGCGGCGCCTCGGCCGAAAGATTAGGACTTAGCCGGCGCTTTCCACAGGGAGAGTCCGACCGCCGCGATCGTGGCGGCCATCGCCCCGAATGCGAACGTCGCAGCCCCGACGGGGAAGGTTGGCGTCGGCGCGAAGGCGATCCACAGGAGTCCGGCGACCACGCCGGACGCCAGCTTCACCGCCCCGACGCATGTGTGATACGCGCCCAGCACCGTGGCCTTGATGTTGGGTGGGGCGAAGTCTGCAACGAGCGCGCGCTGCGTTCCTTCCGCCATCCCGTAGCTCAGACCGTAAAGGACGAAGGCGAGGACCAGGATGGCGAGGAGGTCTGAGAAAACAAGGAGGGTGGCCATGGCGATGAAGGCGATGTATCCGGTCAGCACGACCGGCTTCCGTCCGACCCGATCGGACAAGATCCCCGCGGGGAACGCGTGAGCGGCGTACACGATGTTGTACACCACATACAGCATGATGGCCACGGTCGTCCCGTGTACCCCTGCACGCAATAGGAGAAACGCATAGGAAAAATCCGCGAACGAGAAGACGCTCGCGATCCCGATGAACGTCCAAAGCGGCTTCGGAATCCCGCGGAAGGTGACCCGAAGAGGCTGCTTCGGACTCCGCTGACGGACCGGCTCGCGGACGAGGAAGACGATGAAGACAGAGATCACGGCCGGGATGGCGGCAAGGAGCAGGATGAGGCGATAGTTCGGGATGCCGGAGGAAGCGGCGATGGTCGCCAGGAGGACGAGCGTGATGATCGGACCGGCGATCGCCCCGGTCGTGTCCATGCTCCGGTGGAAACCGAACGCTTTCCCGCGGGTCTCGGCCGGCGTGGACTCGGTCAAGAGCGCGTCCCGGGGCGCGTCCCGGACGCCCTTCCCCGTCCGTTCCACGATCCGCATCCCGAGGAACTCCGGCCAGCTCTGCGCGAACGGAAAGAGGACCTTCATCAATGTCGAGAGGGCGTAGCCCGCCCCGACGAAGCGCTTCCGCTTCCCGGCCGCATCGGAGAACCGGCCCGAAAAGATCTTCATGAACGAGACGACGCTGTCCGAGAGCCCTTCCTGGATCCCGACGATGAGGACGTTCGCGCCGAGGACCTGAATCAAGAAGAACGGCAGAATCGGCAAGATCATTTCGCTGCTGATGTCCGTGAAGAGGGACACGACCCCGAGGACGACGACGTTCGCGGTAAGTCCGTACGCGAGGGATCGACGGGCACCGGCCATGGGCTCACGGCGGAGGTGGATGGAACAAGAACGCCACGGCAATCACGGCGTACACCATCACGAGCAATGCGCCCTCGTACCAGTTGCTTCGGCCATCCGAGACGACCGCCGCAACGACGGCCGTCGCCAAGGCCAACGAGGCGAGCTCGAAGATTTCAAAGTCGAGCGTCATGACTTTCGCGGTCAGGAGAGAAACGAAGACGAGGATCGGCGCCACGAACAACGCGACCTGGGTCGTCGAGGTCGTCGCGACCGCGACGCTCAATTCCATCCTGTTTCTCCAGGCCATGAGGATCGCACTGCCGTGTTCCGCGGCGTTCCCGACGATGGCCACGATGATGACTCCGACAAACAGTTCGGTCAAGCCTAGGCTCTGCCGCGCCGTCTCCAGGGAGCCGACCAAGATCTCGCTCTCGACCGCGACCAGGACCGTCGAAGCGACGAGGACGCTCAGGGCGAACCGTTTCTCCCAGCGCGGCTTCTCCGAGACTTCCGTCACCGGATTGAAGATGTCCCGGTGCGTGCGAAGGGAGAAGAGGAGCCCGAACACGTAGGCGAGGAGCAGGATCCCGGCGATGCCCAGGCTCATCTCTTCGAGGGCCACGCCGGACCGAATCCCGGTCGAGAGGACGTACAGGGCGGGCATCACGAGGCCGATGACCGCGACGACGAGCATCGTGATCTGAATTCCGGAAGCCTCGCGGGAGAAGTGCTGCGCTTTGTATTTCACGCCGCCTGCGAGCATGCTCAACCCGAGGACGAGGAGAAGGTTTCCCACAATCGAGCCCGTGAGCGACGCCTTGACGACCTCTGTTAAGCCGCGCGACAGCGCAAAGACGGCGATGATCAGCTCCGTTGCGTTCCCGAATGTCGCGTTGAGGAGACCGCCGACCCCGGGGCCCGCGTGCTTGCCGAGTTCCTCGGTCGCGAGCCCGAGGAACCATGCGAGCGGGACGATGGCGAGACCCGCGACCGCGAAGACGATGACGCCGGGCCCGAGGAGGAGGTCGAGGATCCAGCTCAGCGGGACGAAGAGCCCCAACAGGAGGGCCCACGTGTACGCCCGCAACGGTTCGAACTCCATCGCGTCCCGAAATGTCCGATCGTTCTTAACTCCGCGGGCAACGTTTAACTAGCGTCGGCCGAATGCGCGCCCGATGATTTCTCCGGCGGAGATGCGCGTCCTCGATCGGAACGCCCAATACTTCGGCGTCTCGATCTTGGAACTGATGGAGAACGCCGGGAAAGCCGTGGCCGACGTCGCGCGATCCGAGTTCGGCGCGGCCGGAAAGAACGTCCTCGTCCTCTGCGGCACCGGGAACAACGGCGGCGACGGGCTTGTGGCCGCTCGCCACCTCGCGAAAGAGGCGCGGGTCACGGTCCTCCTCGCACGATCGCCGGACCAATTCGTCACCCAGGAGTCGGGGACGAACTTCGAGCGGCTGAGGGACACGCAAATCCTGGCGGGCCTCGACAAGAGCGAGGAAGCGATCGCGGCGGCCGACCTGTTGATCGACGCCCTCCTCGGGATTGGCGCGGAAGGCCCACTTCGCGAGCCGTACGTCGCGCTCATCCGCCAGGTGAACGCCTCCGGCAAGCCGATCCTCAGTGTGGACGTCCCCAGCGGGTTCGGAACGGACCTCGCCGTCCGACCGACGATTACCGTCCCGCTCCATGATGTGAAGGAGGGGATGACGGCCGAGAACTCGGGACGGATCCGCGTGGCGGACATCGGCATCCCCGCGAGAATCGCCGCGATGATCGGACCCGGCGAATTCACCCTCTACCCGGTGCCGAAAGCGACGAGTCACAAGGGTCAGAATGGACGCGTCCTCGTGATCGCCGGAGGACCGTACACCGGCGCCCCCGCGCTCGTCGGATATGGCGCCCTTGGGGTCGGCGCGGATCTCATCCATGTCGCGACGCCGGCCCTGGCGGCCTCGGTGGTCGCATCGTATTCCCCGATGTTCATCGTGCATCCACTGGTCGGTCATCGCCTGCTCCGGGAGGACACGCGTCAGATCGTCGACTTGGCCTCGCGCGCCGACGCGATCGCGATCGGTCCGGGACTGGGCGATGCCGAGGGGACTCTCGACGCCGTGCGGGAGATCGTCCGAAGCCTCTCTCTGCCGCTTGTGGTCGACGCAGACGCGGTCCGGGCGGTGGCCACGGATCCGAAATGTCTTGTCGGGAAGCGCGCGGTCATCACGCCTCATTCCCGCGAATTCCAGACCCTGACGGGCAAGACCCTCCCGGATGCCCCGGACGAACGAGCCGAGATCGTCCGCGAGGCCGCGAAGGCGTTCGGGGCCACCATCCTCCTGAAGGGCCACATCGACATCGTGACCGACGGGGCGCGGGTCAAGTTCAACTACACGGGGAATCCGGGGATGACGGTGGGCGGGACGGGCGACGTCCTGTGCGGCGTCGTGGCCGGCCTCATGTCGAAAGGGATGTTGCCGTTCGACGCGGCGCGCCTTGGGGCCTTCACGAACGGGTATGCCGGCGATCTCGCCTTCAAGGTCAAGAGTTACGGGTTGACCTCGGTCGATGTCGCGGAAAACCTGGGCCGCGTCCTCGCCGAGTTTCTTTGAGCCCCGTCGCAGGAGGAGAGACTCGGACCCGGCACAACCATTAAGCCGACCCGCCCTTGGAGCCGACGTGGATCTCGAGCCTGTCCCCGATGAGCCCGCCCTCATGGCGGACGATATCCTCGTCGTCGCGGACCTCCATATCGGGATCGAGGAAGAGCTGCACGAGAAAGGGATTCGGGTCCCGAGCCGGGCGGAGGTGATGGGGCGAAAGCTCGTCGAGCTGGCGGACCGCCGGGGCGCGAGCCGACTCGTCATCTTGGGCGACGTGAAGCATCTCGTGCCGAAGATGGCCTCTCGGGAGCGGCGTGACGTCTACGTGTTTTTTCGCGACCTCGCGCCGAGGTTCCGCGAAATGTACATCGCCCAAGGCAACCATGACGGGATGCTGAAGAACATCGTACCCCGGAGCGTGCGTTTCAAGCCCGCGTACGGCTTCCGAATCGAGGATGTCGGGTTCTGCCATGGGCACGCTTGGCCGTACAAGAAGGTCATGGAGGGATCCGTCCTCCTCATGGGACACAACCATCCGGCCGCGGCGTTTCGCGACGCGATGGGATCCCGGCAGATTGTCCCGTGCTGGATGCGGGTCCCGTTCCTTCGAAAGCACAAACGATATCCGAAGCTCCCGAAGGAAGCGATCGTCGTGCCCTCATTCAACGACCTTTGCGGCGGCATGCCCGTGAACGACATCCGGGCGCGATTCATCGGGCCTCTCTTCGACGAGGACCTCGTCCGCGTCGAGGACGCGTCCGTGCATCTGCTCGATGGCACGAACCTCGGACGATTGCGAGACATCAAAGTCGACCTGGGCTTCCGGCCCGAGGACTACCGACAGTGAGGCACCGGGCGAGATGCGGTGGAAGTGGCGGCTGGGTCTCCTGGTGATCGCGGGACTTGAGGTTCCCCTCCTGCTGTGGATCTCCACAGCGATGGGCGCGTCCCCAGAAATTCTCCTTTACGCGGGCGGCATTCTGGCGCTGGTCCTGATGGCGATGCTCCTCGTCCGGCCCCTCTTCTTCACCTTCTTGGTCGTGTGGCTCGGAGGCCTGATGGGATCGGCGTGGTATCTTGTCCGCTTCCTGCCGCCGACCGCGGCGCTCGGACTCGGCGCGACCCTTTCCACAGTCGTTTCCGCGGTGGGTGCGCCCGTCCTGTCCCGCGCGCTCGGCTTCGTCCTTCGACAGAGGCTGTGGATTCGGCACTGAGATGGAACCGATGGGCCCGGTCGGAATCGAACCGACGACCTCGACTTTGTAAGAGTCGCATCATAGCCACTAGACTACGGGCCCGCGGCACGAAGGGTCGTGGCCTCATTAAGGCTTCCCGGAGCGCTCAGTCCAAATCCTTGGCGGCGGCCTGCGCGAATCGCAAAATCGCCGCGTCAAGATCGGAGACCACGCGCTCCGGCGATACGACCAGCACGACCATCGCGCGTCGGCCGATTTCTTGGATGACGACGGTCGCGTCGTCGGACTCGAGCAGGACGCGGTGCGGGGCCGTGTGGCCCAGCTCCGTCGCGGCGGTCATCCCGGCGCCGAGGATTGCGGCGCACATGATCGAGAACGTCTCCTGCGAGACATTTCGCGGAAGCTCGGCCGCCACGATCCCGCCATCGCGATTGACGACCGCGACCGCTTCCGCCTTCGTCACGTCGCGGAGCGCGCGGACCATGTCGGCTAAGGCGGTCACGCTCCGCCCTCCCGTTCGAAGACGCATTCACGACCGCCCGTACTCACGCACTCCACTTCCGCCAGGCGCACTCGGTGTTTCGTCTTCGCCTCAAGGAGCTTCGAGAGAATCCCGCGAAGCCGGTGGCACGTCTCCACGTCGCCCCCGGGCATTGCCTCGATCGAGCCGCGTACCCTCGCGCCCGAGTCTGTGAAGGACACCTCCTCCGCCCAGCCCCGCTCGAGGATCACTTTCTTGCCGAACTCGAGCGGATCTTCACCGAGGGCCAAGTTCCTCGTGACTTCCTCGGCGAGGACCATGCCCTCTCGGAAGAAGAGGCCGTGGCACGCGTACGACATGACGCTCTCGTAGAGCTTGCGGATCGAATCGAGTTCTTGCTGAGAAACCTTGACGAATCGGGCCAATGGCCGGCCGAACCTGGGAACGGCCTATAAAGGTTCCGCGGCTGTTATCCGCGCGTCCCCGACGACGGGCACTTCAGCCGCCACGGCACTCGGGACAGACGAGCAAGTTGCGATCCCACACGAGGTTCGTCGAATACACTCCGCACGCCTCGCAGTGGCCCTCGATGCCCTTCGCGAACTGGGACTCGAGTCCGGCCCGGGCGTATTCCCGCGTGACCTCAATCAGTTGAGGCCACACCCGGATGATGTCGTTCTCCGTGATCATCCCGACGAGCTTTCCTTCCTGGACGACGGGGAGTCTCCGGATCTTGCGCTGCGACATCAGCTTCGCGGCCTCGGCGACTTCCTCGTGCGGATGGACCACGACCACGGGGGACGTCATGATGTCTCGGACGAGGACGCGGCTCGGTTGCTTGTCCGGCGCTGCGACTTTCGTCACGATGTCCCGCTCCGTGACGATGCCCATCGGCTTGCCGGTCTCGACCACGACGAGGCTCCCGATCTCCCGGTCTCGCATGAGGTCTGCAGCATCTTTCGCGGTCGCGTCGGCCGGAATCGTCACCGGGGACTGCGTCATGATTTCGATGACGGGGACGCGCGCTCGCATGATGTGCCGCGGTGCATGAGAGGTCGGGGCCGATAAAGGTTGCGAGTACCGTCGCACGTTGCGAGTTCCAATCGAAGGAGCGGGAGCAACACCTCCCGGAATGGCGATCGGAGAATCGTGCCGACAATGTTAAGGCACGCGCCTTGTTGTCGAGGCGAATGTCGTACGCGGACCGCGACGGCGAACTCGCCGTCCGCATCGCGCGCGAGGCCCTCGAGGCGTACGTGATCAAACGCGCGAAACGAACCGTTGAAATCCCCAGGGCATTCGAAGAGAAGTCGGGAGCGTTCGTCACCCTCAACGAGCATCCGAGTGGCTTGCTGCGCGGTTGCATCGGCTACCCGCAACCGTTCTTCCCGCTCGTCAAGTCGATCGAGAAGGGCGCGGAAGGCGCCGCGGAGGATCCGCGGTTCCCGCGGTTGACCCCGGAAGAGCTCGACCGCGTCACCGTGGAGGTGAGTATCCTGACCCCGCCGCGATTGATCGAGGTGAAGAAGCCGAAAGACCTCACGAAGTCCGTCACCCTCGGCGTGGATGGCTTGAGCGTGGCTCAGGGTCCCTACCGCGGACTCCTGCTCCCGCAGGTCGCGGTCGAGTACGCCTGGGACGCGGCCGAATTCTTGTCCGAGGTGTGCATGAAAGCGGGCCTCTTGGCCGACGCGTGGCTCGACCCCGCGACCCGGGTCTACAAGTTCCAGGCCGAGGTCTTCGCGGAAACCCAGCCCCGCGGTCCCGTCGTGCGCCGGACCTTGGAGGCGGCGCGTGCGGGTCATTAGCGGCCGCGTGTTCTTTCGCGGCCAGCTGGAGCCCTTGAGCATCGGGATTGACGAAAAAGGCCAGATCGCCGCGATCAAGAAAGTCCTCCGAGGCGACGAACAGATTGACCACGGCGACGCGCTGATCCTCCCGGGATGCGTCGACCTCCACGTCCACATGAGGGACCCGGGGCTCCGGCGCAAAGAAGACTTCCCGAGCGGGACCCGTTCGGCGGCGATCGGCGGTGTGACGACCGTGGCGGACATGCCGAACACGGTCCCGGCGGTAACGACAGCGGCGGCGCTGGATGCGAAGGCCGCCGAGCTCCAGGGACGGGCCGCCGTGGACTATGCGCTGTATGCCGCACCGCAATCCCCGGAGGCGGTCCTGCGACTCATCGATGCCGTCGCGTTCAAAGTCTACATGGCGGAATCGACGGGAAATCTCGAAGTGACGGTGCCGCGACTGGAAGAGATCCTTCGAGCCGCGGAAGCGCAATCGAAGCTCGTCGTTGTCCACGCGGAGGACCCGGGAAAATTCAGTGGGAAGAAAGCGAAGAACCTTCGGGACCATGACGCCGCGCGACCGAAGGTCGCCGAAGAAACCGCCATCGCGACCCTGGCGCGCATCCGAGGCGGAGCAAGGGTGCACGTCGCTCACGTCACCTGTCTGGAGGCCCTCAACTCGGTGCCTGCGGGGGCGACGTGTGAGGTGACGCCCCACCACCTCTTCCTCGACGCGTCAAAGGCACTCGCTGCTCGAGGCAAAGTGAATCCCCCACTCCGATCACCTGCGGATCGCGACGCGCTCTGGGACGCCTTCCGCCAGGGCCGGATTGACGCGGTCGCGAGCGACCACGCCCCGCACACCATGGACGAAAAGAGCGCCCTCTTCGAGGAAGCACCCGCCGGACTCCCCGGCGTCGCGACCGCGTTCCCGCTCCTCATGCGTCGGATCCGGGCGGGCGACCTGGACCTCCCGCGACTCGTCTCGGCGATGGCAGTGCGACCCGCCGAGATCTTGGGGATCGCGAAGGGGACGATCGACGTGGGCCGGGATGGAGACCTCCTCGTGGTCGACCCGCGGAACATCGAAGCCGTCACCGCGAAACGGGTGCGATACAAATGCGGGTGGACACCGTTCGAGGGAATGGAAGGCTGCTTTCCTCGAGCCGTGTACCTCCGAGGAGAACCGATTGTCGAAGACGGCGAGGCCATCTCGGAAGGGCAGGGTCGAATGATTCGCGCTTCGGCGTAGCATGTGTCACGACGCGTGGACCGCGTCCTCGATCGCGTAGTAATATTCGCCGGCGGACTTCTGCTCTCGATCCAGGCGGGAGTCGAGCTTGTTGATCCGCGGGCGGTTCGTGTCCGCGTCCCGGCGGAACGTGATGCCGACCATTTTCAGGAACTTGTTCATCCCGTCCCGCATCGGGAATGGACCTTCGCCAACGCCGGTATGGCCCGGATCGCCCGAGAAGACCATGATGCTATCCGACACCATGTCGATGAAGTACACATCATGGTCGACGATGAGGCCGGTGCGGGCTTCTTTCTCCATGACCCGCCGGATCGTCCGCGCTGCCTCCATCCGCTGATTCGAGTCGAGATAGGCGGACGGCTCGTCAATCAGGTAGATGTCCGCATCCCGGCCGAGGCACAGGGCGATGGCGACACGCTGCAACTCGCCGCCGGACAACGTCGAGACGTCCCGCTCGAGCATCCCCTTCACCTTGAGCGGCTGGAGAATCTCCGTCTCGAAGTAACCCGTGTCCGCCTTCTTTCCGACCGCGTTGCGGAGCAACTCCCCGACGGTGCCTTCGTAGACGGCCTCGAGGTACTGCGGCTTGTACGAGACCTGCCACCGTCCCTCCACGGCCCCCGACGTCGGCGTCTCCTGGCCCGCGAGCATCTTGACGAACGTGGTCTTGCCCGTCGCGTTCGGTCCGACCACGCCGACGACCTCGCCCTTTCGGAGTCGCCCGGGATGGACCGTGAGCTCGAAGTCGTCGAACCGCTTCGTCAACTCACCGAACGTGACGAGTGTCTCCGCCTTCCAGTCTCCTCGCGGCGGCCGGGTGTCGAAGCGAATCTCGCGATCCCGGAAGCGGATGTTCTCCTCCTTCAGGTAGCCGCCGAGATACACGTTGATCGCGGTGCGGACCGGCCGCGGCTGCGCGATGATTCCGTACGCGCCCTCCTCGCCGTACATCGGGAAGACCGTGTCCGCCAAGAAGTCGAGGACGGCCAGGTCGTGTTCCACGACGACGACGTACTTCTCCCTTGACAGCGATTGGATGACCTTGGCAACCTGGAGTCGCTGATAGATGTCGAGGTAGGACGATGGCTCGTCGAAGAAGTAGATGTCGGCCTCTTTGAGCATCGTCGCGGCGATCGCCATGCGTTGCAACTCGCCGCCGGACAGCTGCGCAATGTCCCGATCAAGGAACGATTCGAGGTCGAGGGACACCGTCAGATGGGCGAGGCGACCTCGCTTGTCGGCCTTCGTCAAGAGATCCCGGACACGGCCGGTGTAGATCTTGCTCAACTTGTCGACGTACTGCGGCTTGATGGCCGTCGTGAGTTTCTTGTTCGCAATCTTCGCCAGGTAATCGTGGAGCTCCGTTCCGGCGAAGTAGTCGAGGACTTCTTCCCAGTACGCCTTCTTGCGGCGGTAGTGACCCAGGTTCGGCGCCACCTCCCCGCTCAGGAGGCTCACACACGTGGTCTTGCCGATTCCGTTCGGACCGAGCAGGCCAATGACCTCCCCTTTCTTCGGCACCGGGAGGCGGAAGAGACGAAACGCGTTCTTTCCATACTGATGTACGAGATCTTCTTTCAGCGCTTCGGGGAGCCCGATAATCCGAATTGCATCGAACGGACATTTGCGGACGCAGATTCCGCAAGAGATGCACGTCTCCTCGCTGATCGCGGCCTTCGTGGTTTCCGGATCAATCCAGATGACCTCGGTGCCGGTCCGCTGCGGCGGACAGAAGGCGATGCATTCGAGATGGCAGCGCTTGGGCTGACATCGATCTTTGAATACGACGGCGACGCGCACTGTGAATTTGATGAACCCTGAGCTATTTAAACATGTGACGGAGAGGTCGGACGCGCAGAACCTTTATCCCAGTCGCGACCATCCTTTCCACTGTGATGCGATGATCCCGGGCGGACGTGTCAACCCGCGGCAGATGCGCCAGGCCATGAAGCGGATGGGCATCGAGCAGGAAGAGCTCGAGGGCGTCGAGGAGGTCGTCATCCGCACCGCGAGCAAAGAGTACGTGATCCGGGATCCGAACGTCACGGCGATGACCGCCCAGGGTCAGAAGATCTGGACGGTCGTCGGCGAGCCTATCGTCCGGGATCGAGCGGACGCGAAGAAGCCCGGGGCGAGCCAGGGACCGGCAATCCCGGAAGAGGACGTCCAGCTCGTCGCGGAGAAGGCCGGCGTCTCCGAAGCGGAGGCGCGCAAGGCCCTCGAAGAGTGCGGCGGCGAGCCCGCGGAAGCGATCATCCGCTTGATGAGCCGATGAACATCGAGCGGGTCCGATCGATCCTCGGTGTCTGGGCGCCGATGGCGATCGGGCTGTTCATCATCCTGACGTCGATCAACTTCTACTTCACCGCGAATCTCACGAACGGACTCTTCGTAGGGAACCTGGAATCGTGGCGGCTCGTCTGTTCCGCGGGCGCCTTCTTCGTCGGAGGAGTCTTGCTCCTCTCCACCTTCGGACGTTATCGAAAGACGAAGGCGGCCCGGCTCGAGCAGCGAATGAACCGGTCCAAGTGAGGTCCGAAGCTCGGATCATTCCCTCCGACGGCGTGAACGTGCGACCACGAGGGCGATGACAATCGCGATGACGACAATCACGACGATGAGACTGTATGTGACCGTCGGGCTGCCCAGGATTCCGACGGTCGCCCAGTTCGCGTGCACGACCAACGGGCTGTTCACCGGCACGGAGACTTCGGTCGCGGAGGAGGTCGCGTCGCCGGTCCAGCCCGAGAAGCGATATGTCTGTCCGCCGTAGGCCACCTCTTGCGGCGCGCGGAGCGTTGCCTGCGTCCCGGCGGGGTACCAGCCACCCCCATCGATCTGAACCTGAATGTCGCTGTCGATACGGACGAGGTATTCGACCTTCCACGTTGCGTGGGCCGTCTTGGGTCCGTCCATCGCAATCGGATTCGACAAGGCGCCGGATGGTCCCGTCGCGTCCCGGCTCCAACCCGCGAACGCTTGGCGGTCGGTCCCACTCACTGGGATAATCGACGAGTTCACCGACGCGAGGCCGAAGGATCCGGCGGCGTACCACCCACTTCCGGAAGCACTGCCGAATGCAGTTTCCACCGTGAGATAGTATTGCACTTGCCAGACGGCCACGACGAAGTGCGCGCGGTCCATCGTGATGGCCGAAGACCCGGACGAGTCGGTACCCGAGGCATCTCCGAACCAGCCTTGGAACAGCGCGCGGGCGCCATTCCCGAGGGAAATCGTCCCCACGTCGAGACGCGCCGTGGTCTGCGTGCCGGCGTCGTACCAACCCGCGGTCAAGGCCGTGCCATACGCGGTGTCGATTCGGAGATTGTATTGGAGCTTCCAACTCGCGATCGCGACCTTCGGTCCGTTCATGAGAATGGGCGCCGAGGTCGTGCCGGATCCCGACGCGTCTCCGCTCCAACCGTTGAAGGCCCGGCGCGATCCGGAAGAGATGGACACCGTCCCGGGTGCGGTCGCGTAGGCGGTGTTGCCCGACGCATACCATCCGCCTCCGGTGACGGTGCCGTAGGCGGACTGAACATCCAGGTAGTATTCTGTGCCGAACAGCGCGGTCGCGGTCTTCGAACCGTTCATCAAGATTGGATCCGACGTGGCACTGGTCCCGGTCGCGTCGCCACCCCAGCCTTGGAACGCAAGACGCTCCCCCGGACCGACGGACTGAATCGGGTTCGTCACGGTCGCATAGGCCGTCGAACCGCTGAGGTACCAACCTTGGCCCGTGGACAGAGGATCCGGAGGGTCAACGGACAGGTAGAATTCTGTTTTGAACCGGGCCGTCAGGGCCATTCCCGCACTGATCGTAATCGAGTGAGATGGACCGCCATGGTCGCTCCACTCGAGATATCGATACCGGACGCCCGGGGCTCCAGATTGCAGCGTGTCGACGGCAATCGTATGGTTCGAACCGAGCGGAAGCCAGAACGTGGCAGGGCCCGCCTGGGGCGCTCCGCTGTCCAGCGAGAATTCCAATCCCTCAGGATCGGTTTGCACCAGGAGCGTGCGTTCGGGCTGGAACGTCGCCGTGACATCCACCGCCGCGTTCGCCGTGACCCCGTGCGCCCGCGCCCCCGAATCGCTCCAGGACACGAAGGCGAAACGAGAATCCGGAGCGATGAGCTGGGGCGACGGCGCTTCGAGCCAATGAGCCGATCCCTGGTCCCACCACAACGTCGTCGGGCCTAGATAGGATGCGTTGTCGACGAGAATGCTGGGACTCGGAGGACCCGTCGGGGAAATCGCAAACTTGGCTTGGAACTGTTTCTTGAACGTTGCCACGAGGCTCAGGTCCGTGTCCAAGGTCACGGTGTGCGTTCGGGCACCGCCGTCGCTCCATGACGTCCAGATGTATCGGGACGTGGAGCCAGAGGCCTGCGGATCCGGCAGGCTGACCGAATGGGTGGATCCGAGCAAGACGACCTTCTGGGCCGGACTCGTGTACGTCGTTCCGTCAATCTGCACCTTGAGGCCCGCAGGATTCGTGGAGGCGGTGAGCGTCGCCACAGGGAAGCCGGGGTTTCCTGCGAAATAAATCTCGTAGTCGGAGCCATCGGAGGTGCGGCCGTCGGTCCAGACGACGTAGGCCTGGTTCTCCGGTCCGGCTTCAATGGCGAAGTAGTCGCCGGGACGAACGAGAGACGACGACGTTTCCTCGTCCGTGACCCTGAGGTTCGTGGACCACGTCTGGCCGCCATTCGTCGAGTTCGAGTAGAAGATGTTGTGGTTGCCGGTCCGATCATCGATCCATGCGGCGTGGACGGTCCCCGCGCTGTCGATCGCGAGATCCGGCATCCGCTGATCGCCGGTCGTCACATCGTTCACGCGGACGTTGGTGCCCCACGATTGCCCTCCGTTCGTCGAGGCCGCGATCATGATGTCCATCGAACCACTGCGGCTGTCCGTCCAGATGTTGTAGAGCGCGCCCGAGTTCGGGTCTACTCCCATCGCGGGCATCGGGAGCGACCAGGTTCCGGTCGCGATCGCGGAACCCGAAACGCTATTGACGCGAACGTCGTTGTGCCAAGTCATCCCGCGGTCCCAAGACCAGTCGAAGAAGATGTTGTCCGAGTTGAAGTCCCACCACGTCAGGTACACCGTGCCGTTCGACGAAGTCTGGATGATGGCCCCAAGGACCGCGCAACAAACGTCGGCGGGGAATTTGAACGGCGCCCAATGCGCACCGCCATCGTCGGACCAGCTGACCATCATCTCGTTCCCTTCGTCCCATGCGGCGTAAATCCGGCCGAACGGATCCACCGTGATCGAGTCCTTGTCCGTGAGCCCTCCCCCACCTGGCATGTAGCGGGCGTTGCTCCATGATCCCCCATCGCTTGTGTTGGCGATATTGAGACCCGCGGGTGGAAATGAACCACAGGTGTACTCCAAGTAGGCGTACTGCACGCGATCGTTAGGCGCGAGGGCCATCCACGGGTCCGAATTGCAACGACCTTGATTGGGATGCGTTTGGTTCATGAGAATGTTCGGCGCCCACGTGGCGCCTTGGCTGGTCGAGTAGGACGCTCCAACTCGAATTCCGGCAGCAGTTGCTCCATCGGTTTCCTTCCAGCCAACGAAAATCGTACCCGAACGGTTCACCGCCATCGTCGGCTCGACTTGATCCGTGAAGCCAGAAGTCCCGTCCGTCACGCGGATGTTCGGGAAAAACGGCTGCGTGGTCGTCGGAGCGCTCGTCGGAGACAGTCCCGGAACGCTCGCGGACCCGTTCGGGACGTGACTCGAGGTGGCCACCGCGAAGCCGGGCGATGCCACCGCGAGACATGCAAAGACTATCAGAACGCGAAGTAACCCAGAGGGCCACATCCGCCTCTCCCCCGCTTAGCAAAAGGAAGCGTTCCGTCGCGACATAACCCTTTCCGTTCTGCAGCGCTCTCGACATCAAGACCGAGAAAGCTAAATATGATGCGTCTGTTGAGAACGACGCTAGGCTTGACCGGGGGGTTGGGCGTCCCCTTGTAGACCCAAATCGTCCTCATGGGGCGGTGACAATCGGGGGCGGTGCTCCCAGTCTGGCGCTGGTCCGGATGCCGACGTTGAGGTTCTGTCCCGCGGGGCTGGAGGCGACAGGGATCGCAGCTGGAGAGCGGCGATCCCCGTCCCGATCGTGGGGAACGGGTCAGGCACGGAAGTGAGCAGCCTCACCGCGGACTACCAACGCTCGCGGGGGTGCGGGACCGAGGACGCATCCGGGTCACCCGGCGTCGGAGCTGAGCATCCACCTCGATGGCCTAGCTCCCCTCTCAACGCTCAGTCAGTTTCATCTGCTTCGTCTCGAGGACCAAGGCGCCCATCCCGAACCGTTTGATGACCAGGTCGTACAGGATCTCGTCGCGAACCTCGTTCCGACGCTCCGGCATGGCGTATGCCGGCTCGTTCGTCGGGACCGGGAGGCCGAGCTTCACGAGACCCCGGCGCGCTTCCTCTCGCTCTTCCCTCGGGGACTGCGGGGCGTCGATCGCCCCGCCGAATCCGCATTCGCGCAGCTCTCGCAGAAAAATCGGACGACGAAAGAGTTTTTGCAGGACCGCCACAGCGAGCCGCACCTGGTCCGTCTCCTCCCGTGTGGCCTCGCGGCACCGGGAACCCACGAGCTCGTACAGGTTCGGCTCTCGGTGTGCGGACGTGCCGTACACCTTCGCGGGCGGGATGTCTTTTTCCCGGAGGATGCCTGCGTCGGCGAGGGCTTTTAGGTACCCCGTCACGAAGAGTCGATGGAACGGATACCCGTCCTGACGGAGTTGCTTCGTCAGCGCGCTGATCGAGCGCTCCTGTTCGCGAAGGTACGAGACCACGAGGTCCTTGAGGTTGCGCTCAGGGACAAACAACAGCTCCCGACCCGGACCTGGTAACAAACCGGATAACAAATAAACGTTTCCAGCCGAAACTTTGCTCACAGACCGAGTGCAGAAATCATCTTATCCTCGGCCCCCTGTCGTCTTCCAGTTCGCGCTTACTCCCCCTTTCTTTTTTGTTTTCCTCCATGAGCCCACGACATGCTCCCGGTGATAACGGCCTCGGAACGGTTATACGCGCTCCTTCCAATGGAATGCCTTGCTATGGGCCAGGGAGACCGTATCCGCACCTTCATCCACGGTTTTGACGACAAGCTCGGGGGCGGCATCCCCGAAGGCCACGTCGTCCTCCTCGCGGGAGAGCCAGGGACGATGAAGTCCACGATCGCGTTCAACATGATCTATCAAAACGCGCTTCGCGACGGGAGGCCGGGCACCTACATCTCCCTGGAGCAAGGCCGCGAGAACCTCACGCGCCACCTGGACCAGATGAGCCTGAGCCCGCGGGATGTCGAGAACAAAGTCAGCATCGTGGACCTCGGCATGATCCGTCGCAACCTGGACGGAATGGCCGACCGCACCTGGCTCGAGATCTTCAAGATGTACGCGCTGAACTTGAAGCGGTCCCTCAACTACGACATCCTCGTCGTCGATTCGCTCCCGGTCCTCGAGGTCATGTCGCGGTTCGAAAACCCCCGCGAAGATCTCTTTCAGCTGTTCGAGTGGATCCGGGATCTGAAGGCGACCACGATCCTGATCAGCGAGATGAAACCGGGCAGCGAGGACTTCGGCAAGAACGGCGAGGAGTATCTCAGCGACGGGATCATCCACACGAAGATGGAACGCGTCGACGACGCGAACATCCAGCGACGGATTCGGTGCGTGAAACTGCGCGGCACGAACCACTCGCCGAACTACTACACGCTCATCTTCCAGAGCGGGATTCTGCAGGCGACCCGGATCATCGCGGAGTAACCGCGCATCCGAGCCGAGTCGTGATTTCGAATTTGGGCCAAAAGTCTAATGTGCGCGCCGTCGCATCCCGCGATCCCGAGGCACAGGCCCGCCGCCTGCGCGTCCGAAGGAGGCACGGCCACACGGCCCTTCTCGTCGTTCGTGTTTTCGTGACGCTTGCGCTCGCGATGTTCCTCCTCGTCCAACTGCCTTCTCCCGGCCCGCGCCCGGCCGTGCCCGCGGCCGTCCCAATCGGTAGCCCCGTGACGTTCCGCACCGATGCCACCGAGGCGGAAATTACCGCAGCCGGTGCCCATCTCCTCGAATCGTACGCATCGTTCGCCGTTGCGCGCGGCTCCGAACGAACCCTCGCGCTCCTCCGTTCGCACGGACGATACGCAATGCCGTTCGCGCGCGCATCGGAGCTCCAATTCGCAGCGGGGGCCGTAGATGTGGCGGCGCTGCCGTCTCCCTCGACGTCGTGGTCCGAAGATTCTCGCGGGATGAGCGTCGGTGTCGTCCACTTCGTTGCACCGATCAAGTCGGCGTGGCAGGACGAGCTGGCGTCACGCGGCCTCGCGCTTCTCCGATACGTCCCGCAAGACGGGTTCGTGGTCCGTGGTCGGCCGTCGGATCTCCGAGGTGCGTCCTCCTTGCCATACGTAGACTGGGTGGGGCCCTACGAAGCCGCTTGGAAGATTCGCCCGGGGACGCCGACCACCGGCGTCGTGAACGTTCGGATCGTCGTCCTCCCGGGAGAAAGTCCCGAGACGATTGAAGCCTGGCTCGGCCATGCGGGAATCCCGGCGGACAATGGAGCAGGAACCGGGCCGGCCCTCCTGGGCGCGTTCGGAACCGGAGACTTCCGATGGGTCCTCGCTCGAATTCCCGCGGGGCTCGTCTCCCCGCTCGCGGACCAGGGCGCGGTCGAGTTCATCGATCCGGTCCAGCCGGTCCATCCTTGGAACGCAGAAACGGACTGGGTGATCCAGACAAACGTCACCGGGAACGACCGGTATTGGACCTACGGCCTTGACGGGACCGGACAGGTGATCGGGATGGCCGACACCGGCCTCGACTATGACGGCCCGCCGTTCCGGCAGAGTGCCGCGGCGATCACGCTCGGGGACATCTATAACACGACAGACTCGGCCCGACGCAAGGTCGTGCGGTACGTGAACATGGGCGTCCTCTCGGGAGCGCTCACGTGGCCCGGAGGCGGCGGCCCATGGGACCCGTTCTCGATCAAGGACTGCGCGAACGGCCACGGGACCGGAGTCGCATCGACCTTGGCGGGGAACGATAACGGAATCGGCGCTTCGCCGAACGATGGGAACGCCTTGGGCGCGAAAATCTACCTTCAAGACGTCGGCGGTTTCCAAGGCCTCGCGATTTGTCCGAACGAGGGACTCATCTACATCCCCGAGAACTACAACGATCTCTTCGGCCCAGCCGGGCTCGTCTACAACGATCCGGCGGCGCCGGTCCGGATTCACAGCGATAGCTGGGGTGCGGACACGAACGTGTACGACGTCCAGGCGCGGATGGTCGACGCATTCGTCTGGGCTCATCCGGACATGACGATCGTCTTCGCCGCCGGGAATGCCGGGAGCAACGCCGGGACGATCGGAACGCCGGCGACCGCGAAGGACGTGGTCGCCGTCGGCGGAGCGTACAACCCGGACACCGCCGGAGGCTTGGATCAGAACGACTTGGCGCCGCAAGCAAGCCGCGGGCCGACCACCGACGGCCGGATCAAGCCGACGATCGTCACGATTTTCGACGGCGACTCCGCGATGTCGGATGGCGACCCGTTGAGCGGGACCGGCCTCGCGGACGCGCACTGGGCCGGGACGAGTTACTCGACGCCGGCCGCGGCCGCCGCGGCGGCAATCATCCGCCAGTACTTCGTGGACGGATGGTATCCCTCCGGCGCACCGATCGCGAACAACTCGATGAACCCGAGTGCCGCGCTCATCCGCGCGATCCTCATTGCGTCCGGACAGCAGGTCACCGGGAGCGGGACCGTCGCTCGGTCTTCGACGGACACCTGGCCGAACAACGAACAGGGATTCGGGCGAGTCCTCCTGTCGAAGGTCCTTCCGATCTCGGCGGTGGGAGACACATTTCGAACGCAGGTGGTCGATGGGACCGCGGGACTGCTCGCCGGGGACGACGCCGCGTACACGTTCCACGTGAGCTCCGCGGGCCCCGCGAAATTCGTCCTGACATGGAGCGATTACCCCGGGACGATCGGAGCGACCAAGGCCCTCGTGAATGACCTGGACCTCGAGGTGACCGCGCCGGGAGGGACCGTGTACCGGGGGAACCATTTCGCGCCGTTCGCGCAGGGCCAGTCCCTGCCCGGCGGGACGTTCGACACGACGAACGTCGAAGAGGCGGTGATCCTGAAGAGCGCGATGGCAGGGGACTGGTCGGTCCGGGTGATCGGATCCAATGTCCCTGTAGGCCCGCAGCCGTTCGCGCTCGTTGCGACGGGCAACTTGGACACCTCCTACAGTCGGCTGACACTGGACCGGGTCGTGTACTCGGAGGCAGACAGGATCCGCATTTCGGTGGACGACTCCGACGCGACGTCAGTCATCGCTCACGTCTCCTCGAATATCGAGCCGGCGGGAGAGAACGTCACGCTGACTCGGGGAGGCCCAGACGAGACCTGGCACGGCTCGATTGCCACCGCGTTCGGGACCGCGACGCCCGACAATGTGCTCCAGGTGCGCGAGGGAGATATCGTCACGGCGGCGTACCAGGACATCTCGCCTCCGCACACCGCGACGGCGAACGCGAATATTCTCGCGAGCGGCCCGACGATTCACGACGTGACCGTGGTTTCGATCGGCTCGACCACGGCGACGGTTCGGTGGACCACGAACGAGCCTGCGACGACGGAAGTGAGATACGGCACGGGCGTCGGCGCGTTGACCTTCGGCGCGAACGCGTCCGACCTCCGAACGGCGCACGCGATTACACTGACGCGTCTCCGCCCCGAGACGCTCTACTATCTCGAGGTCACCTCCCGCGGACGGCTCGCGAACGCGACCACGGACACGAACGATGGGACCGACTACCAGTTCCAAACGTCGCGGATGGGCGACGTCCTTCTCGTCGTGGGCGGGAGCTCGTTCCCTCCCGAGCGTGAAGCCTCGTACGCCGCCGCGTTCGACGAGGACGGATGGACATGGTCCTTGTGGCGCGTCGCAGAGCTCGGGCTTCCTCCCCTCGGAGTCCTGCAAGCCCGTCGCGCGGTGATCTGGCAGGTCGGACTGGAGCAGTACCCGCCGTTCAATGCGTCCGCGAGAGCGTTGGTGCGGAGCTACCTGGACGGTGGCGGGCGACTGATCGTCTCCTCTCACGACGCCGCGTGGGCCCTCGGAGGTTCGTCATCCCCGTTCGCGACCGCCGAGACGGAGTCCTGGGTCCGGGCGGTGCTCAAGGCGACGTTTGTGTGCGACCCTCTGACAATCGGTCAAGCGAAGGGCGTTTCCTCGGACCCGATCAGCGGTTCGTATGCGGGAGGCGTCCTCTACACGCCCCATCGGGACGGCGGGGCCGACGACCAGCTCTCTCCGAGTGCGGCGGGCGGGACGACTTTGACGGATTGGACGGACGGTCTGGTCCAAAGTCCGTCCGGGGGGCCGTTGTGTGCCCAAAATCAGCCGATCGGACTTCGTTGGGTCTCCTCGTCGCCAAACGGCACCGCTGGCCAAGGCGTGTGGGGCGGGACTCCATCGCGCCTCGCATACTTCGCCTTCGAAGTCACCGGGATTGACTCGACGGCAACGAACCTGAACCCAACGAGCCCGACCCGCGCGGCGATCCTCGATACAGCTCTGCGCTGGCTCGCGAGTGTGTCGACCGCAGCACTCGATCGCGACCACCCGGACGTGAACGTCACCGCGCCGAACGGTGGCGTCTTCTCGGGCCCGTCGATCCAGCTCCTATGGACTGCGACGGCGTACGGGGCGGGCGTAGCGATCTCAAATTTCACGTTGTCCTTCAGCGAGGATGGCGGCGTGACCTGGAATCCGATAGTCGGCTTGCCGGGCTCCGCGCGATCGTACATGTGGGATGTCAACGCGCTCCCGAACGGACCGCGCTATCTGGTCCGCATCGCGACCCAGGACGACGGAACACCTTCCCTGGGTGGCTCCGACGTCACGGACGGGACGTTCTCGCTTGCCCGCCCGGGAGGTGATACGGAGGGACCAACCTTGTGGGCCGGAAGCGTTCGCGTGAGCCCGAGACCGCCGGGAACTGGTTACCTCGCGACCTTCCGGGCGACGGCGGACGACCGGACCCGCGGCGGGAGCGCAGTCGCGGCGGCGGAGCTGTTCCTACAAATCGCGCCGCCCAACCCGGTGGACTCGGGGTTGGGCCTCCCGATGGGTGCAGTGGACGGCAGCTTCGATGGCTCCGTCGAAAATATGTCATGGCTCGGGCGCCTAACGTTGCCGGAGGGCAATACGTGCGTGTGGGTTCACGCGCGCGACGGCCCAGGGAATTGGGGTCCTTTCATGGCCTCATGCTTCGTCGTGATCAATGCGACGAACCAGCCGCCGACCGTTTCGATTGTATCTCCCGCGCAAGACCAGGCGTTCCCGGCGTCTTCGACGATCACGTTCACCTGGACGATGTCGGATGACCTGCTCTATCCGGCGCAACTGCTAGTGTGGGCCAACGTGACGATGAACAATGCGACGACCCCGCTGCTTGTGGCATCGTCGGGCGCGACCTCCGCGGTATGGACGGCGCCGGATCTCGCAGTGGACCGGGTTGTGTTCCACCTGGACGTCGTCGATTCGTCCGGCTTGCGGGGGTCAGCCGAACGTACGTTTAGCTTGACCCGCGAGTCTCCTCCGCCACCGCGGTCCCCGCTCGTGTTCATTGTTGCTGCGCTGATTGTGGTGGTCCCCATAGCCTTTCTCCTCATCGGGTTCCTACTCGATCGCCGGAGGAAGGCGAAGCAGCCGCCCCGGACAATGTACGTGCAGTCGCTCCCGCCGCCACCCATCGGCGCCGCCTTGGCATCCGCCTCCGCGACAAAAGTGTGCCCGCAATGTCACACGACGGTCAACGCAGCCGACGTGACGTGCTTCTTCTGTGGCCACCGATTTCCCGGTGAAGCCCGACCACCCATGTGAGGAGACTGCCGGGCCCTTCCTGACTCAGCGTTCGTCGATTTCGAATACGTCGGATTCCGGGATCGCATGATAGAACAAGGACTGTTCGATCTCCTTCTCTTTCGACATCTCCCGATCGATCCGCTCCCTCCATCCGGGCTTCAGGGCGACCCGCAGGCGTCGTCCCTCTTTCTCGAACGTGACCGCCGGATCCGTGGCAGACTCGAGGCCGATGTTCCCCTTCCCCATCGTGCAACCGCTTGAGAATTGGATCCCGTCGAGCACGCAGCGCATCGGCGGCTCGAGCCGGCTCTCCACGAGCGCGCGAAGACCCTTGTAGTGTCCGAATCGCCTCTTCCCGATTTCACCCATTCGGAGGCCGAGGGTAACATAAACGCCCAAGTGACCGTGGAAGCGCTGGAGATCGGCGAGTTCCTCGGGGAGCTCCATGGCGCGACGAAGGCTACGCCCCTGCAAGAACCTTCGTGCACTTTCGGGATTAATCGCACTTTCGGCCACCCCTCCCCTTCGTCCCTTTAGGCGAACCGCGTCTATGCACCAAAGGGGCAAAGGCCTTGCGCGCCTCTTCCATCGACGGCGAAGCGACATCCGCCGAGATCCACAGCGGTCTCCAAATCAGGTGTCCCGAATGCCGCGCGGCCCTCCAGCACGTGGACGGCTGCACTCGATGTGGTGCGTGCGGGTACTCGCAATGCGAGTGAATCTGCGCGACGCGCGTTTGTTCCAGTGGAAACGGTCCGACCTATACTCACGCTTAAGAGATGGACCAGTGGAAGGGGGACTCAAAGAGATATGACCATTCCCGATGCTGCGCCGTTTCCGAGCCGGGGGAAGGAAGTGCTCGTCGAGTTTCCGCAGGATGAGCTGATCGCGAAGTGGGAGGAGTTCTTCGAGGAGATGGGTTACCTCTCGAAGATCATCGCGGTGGCGGACCGCTATCCCGAGTCGCGGAGCCTCGAAGCTTCGTTCCTGGACCTGAACCGCTTCGACACGGACATGGCGATCTATCTGTTGCGGCACCCACTGAACGTCCTGATGGCGGGCGAGGAAGCGATTCGTCGCCTCGTGCCGCCCGGAGAAGAGGCCCCCCAAATCCACCTCCGGATCAACGGCCTCCCCCGGGACCGCCGAGTGCAGATTCGGGATCTGCGGGCGAAGCATCTCGGCCAATACATCTCGGTCGAAGGCCTGGTTCGCAAGAGCACGGAAGTGCGTCCCAAGGTCGTGGGGGCTCTGTTCCAGTGCCTGCGCTGCGGGACGATCATCAAGGAAGAGCAAGACGGCCAGACGTTCCGAGAGCCGCTCGAGTGTTACGAGGAACAGGGGGGTTGCAAGCGCTCTGCGAGTGCGACGAAGTTCAAACTCTTGACGGAGACGTCGCTGTACCTGGACACGCAAAAGATCGAGGTCCAAGAATCGCCGGAGGGCCTGCGGGGCGGCGAGGAGCCGCAGCGGCTCAGCGCCTACGTCGAAGACGACTTGACGGGTCGCATCACACCCGGGCAGCGCGTGATCTTGAACGGCGTGCTCCGGAGCGTCCAGCGCGGACGACCGGGGCAGCGCTCGACTCTCTTCGACATCTTCGTGGACGTCAACTCGGTCGAGATGGAACGGGTCGAGTTCGAGGAGATCGAGGTGACGGAGGAGGACGCCCACCGGATCCGGGAGATCGGATCGAGCCCCGATATCTTCCGGTTGATCACCGCGTCGATCGCGCCCTCGATCTATGGGATGCACGTGGAGAAAGAGGCCCTCGCCCTCCAGCTGTTTGGTGGGGTCGCGAAGATCATGCCCGACGGGCGGCGGATCCGCGGAGACATCCATCTAATCCTGGTCGGAGATCCGGGAACGGGCAAGAGCGAGCTCTTGTCCTACATGATCCGGCTCTCCCCCCGCGGAATCTACGCGACGGGGAAGGCCGCTTCGGCGGCGGGCCTGACCGCAGCCGCGGTCCGGGACGAATTCGGCGAGGGCCGATGGACCCTCGAAGCGGGAGCCTTGGTCCTTGCCGATCTCGGGCTCGCCGCCATCGACGAAATCGAGAAAATGAATCCACAAGACCGGTCGGCAATCCACGAAGCGATGGAGCAGCAGCGGATCAGCGTCGCGAAGGCAGGCATCACGGCCGTCCTCCAATCCCGGTGCGCGATCCTCGCCGCCGCGAACCCGAAGTTCGGCCGGTTCGACGAGCACAAGTACATCTCCGAGCAAATCGACTTGCCGCCCGCGCTGCTCAGCCGGTTCGACATCATCTTCTCGATCATCGATCGCCCGCAGACGGACCGCGACCGCGAGCTCGCGGAGCACATCCTCAAAGGACACAAGGTCGGAGAGATCCGGCGGCGACGCGAGGCGGGCTTCGCCGTGGAAGAGTCGACGCTCCTCGAGGAACCCTTCACGCCCCATTTCGACCCGGACTTCTTCCGTAAGTACGTCGCCTATGCGAAGCGCATTTACCCGGTGATGACGGACGAGGCGATGGAGATCATCGAAAAGAAGTACTTGGAGATCCGGAAGACCGGGGAGGCCGCGGGCTCCAGCGTACCCATCACCCCGCGGCAGTTGGAGGCAATCATCCGGCTCTCGGAGGCCGGCGCTCGGCTCCGGTTGAGCGAGGCGGTCGACGCGGAAGACGCGGAGCGTGCGGTACGGATCGTCGAGTACTGGATGGGCAAGGTCGCCGGCGAGGAAGGGCGCTTCGACATCGACATCATCCAGACCGGGATCAGCCAGTCGCAACGCGAGCAGATCATCTCGATCCGCGACATCATCAACGAGCTCGCGGGCCCCGAAGGCGTCGCGGACTACGAGGACATCGTGCGGATCGCGCAGGAGCGTGGTATCCCGCCCGCGAAAGTCGACGCGTGGTTGAAGCGCTGGGCCCAGGAGGGCGAGATTTATAGCCCCGCGAAAAACAAGTATAAGCTCGTCGAGCGGTTGTAACCGCGACCTGGCCGATGCCCATCCGCATGAAGGTATACCATCAGGGAAAAGAGACCCTCGTCGCCGCCGCGGACGCGGACCTGATTGGCAAGACGTTCCGCGAAGGCAAGTTCAAGATCGAGGTCGGCAAGTTCTACGAGGGCGACGTCGTCACGGAGGAACGATTCGCCTCCGAGCTCCGACTCGCGACGATCGGGAACTTCGTCGGAAAGGAGACAATCGACGCGGCGAAAGAGGCGGGTTTCGTCGCGGACGACGGAATCCTCTGGATCAACGGCGTGCCCCACGCGCAGTTCGTCTTGATGATCTAGCGGGGGGCGTTCGCGAGCGCTCATCGGGCTCTGGCTGCGCCTTTCGCCACCGCCTCCAGACACGCTTGGCATGTTTCTTCAGCAAGAGGGCGTATTGGCCCATTAGCGTGTGGCTCACGATCCCGAAGAGGATCCCCAGCCCGGTCAGCGAGGTCGTGTACGGGATGATGGCGGTTAGGGGGGTGCCGGTAACCAAGAGGGCTTGGGCGAGTCGGCTGACGAGGCCGATTAGGCTGACCCCGATCCCCAGGCCGACTAAGAAACGACCTCGGCCCACCCGGCCCCACGAGAAGTGAAGGCCACCGAGGAGGACGAAGACGCCGCCGAAATAGGTCGTGAAGCCTAGGATGATTAGGGCCACGATGAGGATGAGAAAGCCCAGATTGTTCAAGGCACCCGACTGCAGGATGTACTTCTCGTAGACGCTGGGGATGTCCTGGTTCACAAGTTCCCCCGCGAGAAGGAACGCGGCGGACAAGACGGCGAGCGCAACGGCATCGCGGTGGCGAATCTGACGCATGCGCCACCACGAGCGGGGCTTCGCCTTCGTCATCGACGGGAGCGACGCGCCGACGGATACTTATGGCCTTCTCCTCCGGTATCGGAGCCGATGTCGCCCACGCCAGTTCTTAAGTAGCGCGGTGCCGTTCGAAAACGGCCAAGATGTTTTGCGTCGAGTGCGGAGCCGAAGGGCCGACGTACCAGGGTCTCTGCGCGCGGGATTTCCTGAAGAAGCACCCCGTCGTCGCCCCACCGGAGGTCTTGGACATCGAACGATGCACGTCCTGCGGCTCCTTCCGCTTGAAGTCGGGCTGGTCGAAGATCGACCGCGAACTCGCGCTCACAGGTCTCCTTCGCGAGACCATTCCGAGGCTGGCCCCGTGGGAACGCGTCACATTCACGCACGTCGCCCGCGAGGAGGACGCGAGCAACCTCTCGCTGACCGTCAAGGCGCTCGGGCGGTTCGAGGATCTGCAGTCCGTCCAAGACTTCCGAGTCCGCGTGCGGATCAAGCCCTCTCTCTGCGATTCGTGCCAGAAGCAGCGAGGCCGGTATTTCGAAGGCGTCCTGCAAGTCCGGGGCGACGGCCGTGAACTCACGCCGCAAGAAGTGCGCGGCGTGCGAACGTTCGTCATCGCCCGCGTGGACCGGGCCGGGGATCCGGCGGCCTTCATATCGCGGATCGAGGAAGTCCACGGTGGCCTGGACTTTTACCTGAGCAAGAACGCACTCGGCAAGGCGCTCGCCCGCGAGCTCTCGGAGTCGCTCGGCGGGATCGTGTCCTCGTCCCCGAAACTGTTCGGACAGAAGCAGGGCCGCGAGGTGTACCGCGTGACGTCCCTCGTCCGCCTCGGCCCGTTCCACATCGGCGACGTCGTGCGATACAAGGAATCCCTCGCCGAAGTGACGTCGGTCCGACCGTTCGTCATCCTGAGAGACCTGTCGACCGGCGAGTCGCGGCGCTTCAAGCCGAAAGACGTGCGAAGCGCGAAGCGCGTCGACGCGGAGCGCTTCGAGGCGAGGATCGAACACCTAGAGTCCGGCCAGATCGTCGCGGTCCATCCGGACTCTGAGGAGGCGCGGCCCGTGCGTCCCCCGCCGAAAGACCGGACAGCACACGCGGTCGTCGTGTGGACCCAGGACGGGGCGTACTTGTCGCTCCTCCCGGCGGAGACTTCGAAGCCTTAAAGGGCGCGGCGACTTTGTCCAAGCAATGAAGGTAGCCTTGGGCTGTCGGGCCCTGGACGACCTCCTGGGCGGAGGAGTCGAGGAAGGCTGCATCACGCTCCTCCACGGGGAGGCGGGGAGCGGCAAGACGAACTTCTGCTTGCAGCTCGCGCGGAACGTCGTCCGCTCGGGGCACAAGGTAATCTACATCGACACGGAGGGCGTGTCCCTCGATCGCCTCCAGCAGATGTGCGGCGACGATTTCGACGTCGTGGTGAAGAACATCCTGTTCTCGGAGCCATACAGTTTCGAGGAACAAGAAAAGCGGATCGAGGAGGCCGTCAAGCTGGCGGACGGCAATCCCAAAGTCGGACTCATCGTGATCGACAGCATCACGATGCACTACCGCCTCACGATGAGGGACGAGACCCGCCGGGATGAACGGTACGGCCTCACGCGGCAGATTGCTAAGCTGCTGCGCGCGTCTCGAGTCCGCGGCATCCCCGTCGTGGTCACGTCGCAGGTCTACACGGACATCGAGACGGGGGCGTACATGCCGCTCGGCGGCCACATGCTCAGTCACAACGCGAAGACGATTGTGCGCTTCGAGCGGACCGGGGTGAGCACCCGGGCCGCGGTCCTCGTCAAGCATCGCCACCGGGAGGAGGGCGCGCGGGCCACGTTCCGGATCACGGCCCACGGGCTCGAGGACTAGCGCACGCGAGTCCGTTGCGCCTCGAGGAGCGTTTCCAGCAGCTTACGGGCCTCGGGGTCTTTCGGCGGTAGCCGATCGAGGGCTCGCCGCGCTTCGACGAGATGATCGGCGATGCGCGCCTCCATCGTCGGAAGGACGTTCTCCCGGAACAGATTCCGGACGCTGCGTATGTCGTTCTTTGTCGTGCGGGGACCGCGTCCGTATGCGCGGAGAAAGGACGCGCGACCCTTGGGCGCGAGTCGTTGCACGGCGAGGACGAAGAGCCGGGTTCGCTTTCCCTGGCGGATGTCCCCTTCCGCGGAGCCACCGATTCGGGACTCGACGACGCCGGCGCCGAGGAGGTCGTCGCGATCTTGGAACGCGATCGCGAAATTTCGCGCGAATGCTTCGAGCGCCGCTCGGTCCTCGGACGACGCGCGGGCCGCAATCGCGGCGGTCGCCGCCGCGCCGAGGTAGAGGCGAGCTGTCTTGGCCCCGCTCATCCGGACGTAGTCGGCCTCGGGGATTCGGTCCGCGCGCTCGAAATCGATGTCGAGGCCTTGGCCATCGCTGAGGACGAGATCGACCTGAGTCAGTTCGGAAAGGAGCTCGAGCCGCACGGACGCGTCGAGATCGGTGGCCCCTTCAATCGCTCGCTCCGCGAGCGACCGGATCCTCAGGGCGTCGAGGATGGCCTGCGACACCCCGTATCGATGGCGCTGGGTCCGAAAGACCAGCGCGGGACGGTCGGCCCCGGGGCCGCGGAACAACTTCGCGTCCGTGGCCCACGCGCTGGCCAGCGTCCGCCTCCGGACGTCCTCGTCCATGATGTCGTCGAGGAACAACGTGTATAGGTGGTACCATTCGAGCCACGTCGCCGCCCGTTCGAGGCCGCGGGACGGTGGCTCTCCCGTCAGGAGTTGATATCCGGCCAGGGCGAGGGCGTACCGGTACCGCTTCCCCGCCGTGAAGAGCCGCGAATTGTCCCGCATCGTCCGGCTGGACGGGAACGCACCGACCGGATGCTCCGCCGCGAACTCTTCCCAGATCGCCTGGATGTGCGCGTTCGATCGGTCGCGGTACGGCTTCAGGAGGGATTCGAGTCGGTCCTCCGCGGACGAGGACGTGAGGGCCGACATCGCTCACGCCTCTCCGGCCTCGAGCCAGCTCGCCGTCGGAGGACTCACGATGACGGGACGCTCCTGCAACGCCTCGATCGACGTCGAACCGGTGAGGAACATCGCCGCCTTCAATTCCTCGACGACCGCGCGCAGCTCCTGGACCGCGGCGTCCGCGGAGACCGTTGCGGCCTCGAGCATCGGCTTCGCCATCCCCGCCATCGTGGCCCCGAGGGCGATCCCTTTCGCGACGTCGAGACCACTTCGCACGCCGCCCGTGGCGACGAGTGGCAAGCCGACGTCCGCCAAGAGGATTGATGCCGGGGTCGGAATCCCCCAGTTCCAGAACGTGGCGCCGAGGCGCTCTTTCAGGCTTGCGGCCTCCTTCCGCGCGCGGTAATGCTCGACCGCGGAGAACGAGGTTCCCCCAAGGCCGCCGACGTCGATGGCGCGTGCGCCAGACGCCTTCAGCTTCTGCGCCGTTTCCCGGGAGATGCCGGCACCGGTTTCCTTCGCCATCAACGGGAACTTGGAGGCCAACGCTTTGATCGCCGAGAGGCAGCCCTTCGCGCGCCGATCGCCCTCCGGCTGGACGACCTCTTGAAGGAAATTCAAGTGAATGATGATCGCGTCCGCGTCGATCATGTTGATCGCTTTCCGAGCGTCGGCGACGCCGTACGCGCGCTTGCCTTCTTGCGGCACGAGCTGGGGTGCCCCGAGGTTCGCGAAGACGAGCGGGACGCCGTAGTCCTTGACGACGGCGTAGGTGGGCTCGAGTTCCGGCTTCTCCAGCGCGGCGCGTTGCGAGCCGACGCCCATCGCGACGCCGACTTCGGCGGCCGCCTTCGCGAGGTTGCCGTTGATCTCCTTCCCCATGCCGAACCCACCGGTCATCGAGGAGATGATTAGGGGCGCTTCGAGACGCTTGCCGAAGAACTTCACGCTCACGTCGACATCGTCGAGGTCGATTTCCGGGAGGGCCGTGTGAACGAGCCGGACATCGTTCCAGTAGTTGTACTCCGCAGAGACGTTCTCCTGGAGGATGATGTTCACGTGTTCCGCTTTGCGCTGCTCCGTCTTGGAGGGCTCGGCCATTTCAGGGACCTCGGACGACCCGGGTGCCGACGACCCGCCGGCCCCGCAGGGCATCCCGGACGCGGTTCTTTACATTACCGTTGACGATGAGACATTCGCCCACATGGTCCGCGATCTCGAACATGCGACGAAGCTTTCCTTCGATGCTCCCCGTGACGTCGGTCCGCGATGCCGATGAGAACTCGATTCGATCGAGGTCTTGCGGCCGTGCCACCTCGAGCAGGGACGCATCGCGGCGCCGCTTCGGATCCGCGGTGAAGAGGCCGTCGACATCGGTCGCAAAGATTGCGCGCTCCGGACGGAACGCACGCGCGAGCTCGAGCATCATCACGTCGCCGGAACAGATGGCGATGCCGCGTTGCCCGTCTCGGACGACGTCCCCGAACGTCACGGGCGTGAAACCCATCGAGGCGAATTCCCGGAACGGGGTGAGATCCGCCGTCGCGACGGTCCCGTCGTTGAGGCTCAGGACAGCCGATGGTGCGATCGGGATCGCCGCGATCCCGACGTTGAGGAGCGCGTTCACAACGAGACCATCGAGCTCCTTCACATCTTGCTGGACCCGCGACGCCGCGATCCGCTTCGCGACCGAGACGCCTCCTTGGTTCAGCTGGTGTCGGCGGGCGAGGATGTGTCCGTACGAACCGGCCCCATGGACGACGAGCAGGGATTGCCGGACGGCCGCGAGCTCCGACGCGAGGCGCCGAATCGCCGCGCGGCGCGCGGTTCGGAGGCGTGCCTTGTCGGTCAGAACGCTGCCACCGAGCTTCACGAGGAGCATCGCAACGCGGGCGACGCGCCGCGCCGCACTTAACGTTTTGCCGCGAGCCATCGCACCGGGGAAGGGTTAAATAGCGCCCGCCACTTCGAGCGCCTCCCGAGATGACGCGCAAGCCCGGCAGCATGTACCGAGAGATCCGTGGCCAGGCGTACGCCCGCAAGGAATACATGGGCGGCGTGCCGGGAATCCGGATTAGCCAGTTCGATATCGGGGACCCACGGACGAAGTTCCCAGTGAAGATCCATCTCGTCGCCGCGGAAGCGTGCCAGATCCGTCACATCGCCCTCGAGGCCGCGCGGATCTCGGCGAACCGCTACATCGCGAAGAAAGCCGGAAACGCGTACCACCTCAAGCTCCGCCTGTATCCGCACAACGTGCTCCGCGAGAACAAGATCGCCACGGGCGCCGGGGCGGACCGCATCTCGGAAGGCATGCGCGCCGCGTTCGGGGCGCCCGTGGGTACGGCGGCGCGGGTGAAACCGGGCATGAAGGTCTTCACGATCTCGACGACCGAGGACCACGTCGACGACGCGAAAGAGGCCCTACGGAAGGGTGGCGTGAAGTTGCCGACGCCCTGGCGGCTCGAGATCGAACGGGAGAAGAAGAAGGCATAGATGAGAGGGGCGCGGAGACTCGCTCTCCTCGATCTTCGCGATCCGGACAACGAACAGCTTTTTCTGGCGGCGGGTTTCTGGAGGCGGGTTTCTGGAGGAGCGACGATGAACGAGATTGACCGCCTGCTCGACGTCATTCGAGGCCGCAACGCAAAGACGGTCGGTCTGCAGTTCCCCGTTGGCTTGCGGACAACGGCCGTGGACCTCGCGCGGGTCATCGAAACGAAGGCAGGCGTCGCGTGCCTCGTCTCCGCGGACCCTTCGTTCGGAGCGTGCGATGTCGCCGAGATGCCCGTCGACCTCATCGTCCACTTGGGCCATGCCCCGATGCCCCACCTTCGGTACAACCGCGTCTTTTTCTACGACCTCCCCGGCGCTCCGCTGGCATCGATGGCTTTCGTCGACGCGGCGGAGCCGATGCTCCCGAAGAGAGTCGGCCTCCTGACGACGACGCAGTTCCGCCACTGGCTTCCCGACATCCAGCGGCACCTGGAGAAGAAAGGTCATGTCGTTCGGATCGGCGAACCCGACCGGCGGGTGGCCTACGCCGGTCAACTCCTCGGTTGCGACTACCATACGGCGACGGTCGTGGAAAAGGACGTCGACGGTTACCTCTACATCGGCACGGGAGACTTCCACCCGCTTGGTGTCGCGATCCTCATCGACAAGCCGGTGATTATCGCGGACCCCGAACGCGGGACCGCGAGGGATCTGAAGGAAGTTCGAGACCGCGTGCTCCGACAGCGACATGCGGCGATCGTCCGTGCCCACGATGCCCGCGTCTTCGGGATCATCGTCTCGAAGAAGATCGGCCAGGCGCGGATGGAGATGGCCACGGAGTTGAAGGCCCTCGCCGAGAAACACGGAAGGCAGGCGAATCTGTTCCTCATGGACCTCGTCGCCCCGGAGCTCCTCCAAGGATATCGGGTGGACGCGTGGGTCAACACCGCGTGCCCGCGAATTGCCATCGAAGATATTCTCCAGTACAAGCAACCGATGCTCACGCCTCAGGAATTCGAAATCGTCCTGGGAGAGCGGGCGTGGAGCGACTACGTGTTCGACGAAATCCGGGCCTAGCCACTCATCCCCCGACGCGTCGCGCGGTTCGCCGGACTTGGTTTCTGGCTCATCCGAGAGCGGAGGGCCTATGATGACCCGCGAATCGTGGACAGCGATGCCGCCCGCAGACGCTGCAGCTCAGCCATCGCTCGTTCGTAATATCCTTCGCAACGCCGGGCTGCTTCCGAGATCGAGCGCGCGGACCTCGCGGGTCCGATGTACTCCTTGACCTGCACTCGGGATCGACCTTTGGTCTCGTAGTGCCAGAAGTACAGATACGCTTGCCTGCGGACTGTGTGAAGGTACACGCCACATCCAACTTGCATCGGCCTTCCCATGTTGTTATGGTTATTTAACTATAACGACCGGATCTGCGAAAGGGGACGAAAAGGGCTTAGCCGGGGAGAGTTCTCGCCTCGTGGGATGGAGCCGCCGAAGCCGGGAGGAATGCCGCGGAGGAGGCGCCGGGTCATCCTGGTGATCGCGGTTTCGGCGATCGTCGTCGTAGCCGGATTCCTAGTCTGGGACGTGTTCGTTCGGCCGCGATCCCTCGCGGAGGTCTACGGCTTTGACCACTGGAGTCCGGGAAGTACCGTCACCGTCGTGGGGAAGATCACCAGCATCGAACGACAGAACACGAGCTATGGGCCCGAGGTGTATCTCGGACTCGATGGCGGGCCCGGCTGTGCGGGCGTGCCGAGCGTCGTCGGCGACCCGACGGCGAAGTACGAGATCGGCGCCCGGTTCCAAACAACCCTCCACTTCCAACGATACACGATCAACGGAGACCCGGCGGTATCCGCTCCGGAACTTCAGTGTCCGTTCCCGTTGACGCTGCGGGCGATCGGCACGGTCCTGGATGCCGGGAGCCTCTATGCCGGACGGCTCTTCCTCGTCTACAACGGGAGCGCGTCGAACGGCACCGTCCACTACGAGATAGTCACCGCGAACGGAGCCGCTTACCGACCCGGCACGCTCCCTGCCACGTTGCGCAAGTCCCGGCCGCTCCAGGGATCGGACCCGATCCTTCCCGCCGGCGCCCCCATCGATTCGTTCGAGCGCTGGATCGATTTCGGTGGACTGCAATATCTTGGCGCGCTCGGGGCATACTCGGAGTTTCCGATCGTCGACGAAATGAGTTCCCTGGCGGCCGGCATCTCCCGGAACGGCTCCCTTCGGTTCGTCGACGCGAACCACAACGGACTCGTGGACGACGGCGACCGTTTGGACGTCAACCTGGCCGCTACGGGCTCGCCGACCACATGGGACACGTATCAGCTCATCATCGGCGGATTCTTCGCGGCGCCGGAGACCTACGTATCCTGCACACGTTTCATCCTGGACGGTCCGATGGGACCTCTCGATGTCCCTTTGCCCGAGAGACCAGACGCGCATGTGAAGCTGCGCTACGCCGGAGACACCTTCGGGACGACGTACACATCGAGGATCGACGTGCGCTCCGGATTCGGACCCGCCCCTGCGATTTCGGACGTCCGCTTCTTCGTGGAAGCCGGCGGCTCATCTGGGAACGGGACCCTCTCCAACCTGCCGATCACCCTGAGCAACGGAGTCTCGCTCTCCCTCACAGACGGGAACGGAAACGGCCGGCTCGATTCCGGCGATATGTTCCGTGCCACCGGCCTATCGAACCGGACCTCGGTGACCTTGAGTCTGGCCCAGAACAATGCGAGCGTCGGAGACATCTTCTGGGTCGTCGGCTACGGCGAGCCAATCGGGCGGGTTCCGGCGCTCACGTTCACCACCCAGGGGACGAACCCGTGGCACGCGACCGCGAACTTTTTGTTCTGGAGTCCCGAACTCGCCATGAACCGGACCTTGCGTGCGTCTCTCCGGGAGAATGGAATCGCGGTGTTGACGGACGTCTCCCTCGCAAGCGGGATTCTCGGGACGTTCGCGAACGGCACCCTCGCGCTCGCCGACTCGGATGGCGACGGAAGTCTTTCCACAGGGGACGTCTTCACGGTGACCGGCGTCAGCGCCAACCGGTACGAGTTGGACATCTCCGTGCTCTACGAATCCCCGTGGCGAGTCACCTTCTGAACCGTGGAACGCCCTTTGCAATTCGGCGTCTCCCGGCGGAAGGGTGATAACGGCCCCGTCCGCTCGCGGTGGCGGAAGTTGATCGAATGCCTTTCTCCATCGAGGGGATCGTCTGGTATTCGGAAGACCTGGATCGGGCGAGGGCGTTCTACCGAGACGTCCTCGGCTTGTCGCTCCTCCTTGACGAAGGCCACGTCATCCACTTCGACGCAGGGACGGTTCGGCTGGCGATCCACCGATGCCCGCCCGGAGAGGGTCGGGAGGCCCGTGAAGGTTTCCTCGTTTTCGGGGTGGATGATGTCGCCGCCGCCTACCAGGAATTACGCAAACGCGGAGCGGTGTTCCTGGGACCCCCCGCCCAGCGACCGTACGGTCGGGTGGCCTACCTGCACGACCCGGAAGGACATGAAATCGGTCTGTTGGAGGAACCTCGTCCAGGGACGGAAGGCCATCGAGGCGTAGGCCCGCTGGTCGATCGATACGAGCGGGTGATCGAAAAGCTTGCCCGGTGAGCTCGCCACTCGCAAGGCCTTTAGGTTCCGCTTCCATGCCTCATACGATGGTCAAGACCGCGGTGGTCCTCTTGTCGGGCGGGATGGATTCGGCGACCGCCCTCGCGATGACGATCAAGGAGGGCCACGACGTGATCGGCCTCACCTTCGACTATGGCCAACGTCATCGAAAGGAAATCGATGCGGCGGCGCGAATCGCGAACCACTTTCGGGTGGTAGACCACCGGATCGTAACAATCAACCTGTCCCCGATCGGAGGGTCGGCCCTCACGGACCCGCGAATCCGCGTCCCGGAGCAACGACGAATCGAGGAAATCGGCCGCGGCATTCCGATCACCTACGTCCCCGCTCGGAACACGATCTTGCTGGCCTACGCCCTGGGCCTGGCGGAAGCAACCGCCGCGAGGTCCATCGTGATCGCCGCCAATCAAATCGACTACTCGGGATATCCGGACTGCCGCCCGGAGTACTACGCGGCCTTCCGCGAGGTCGCTCGCCTCGGTACGAAGCGAGGCGTCGAAGGCGACGTGGTCGAGATCCGCACTCCCCTGATCCGCATGTCCAAGGCGGACATCATCCGGAAAGGCGCGGAGCTCGGGGTTCCCTGGGAGCTCACGTGGTCGTGCTACCTCGGCGGATCGCAGGCGTGCGGAGTCTGCGACTCGTGTCAACTCCGGCTCAAAGGATTCCACGAAGCCGGTCTGAAGGATCCGTTGTCGTATGCCTCGCCCGGGAGGCACCCGGCGAACGCTTAATAGGCCACGGGGCTCATCGGAACCGCAATGCAGGCCTCGGCCACCGCCGCCCCGCGCAAGGGGAAGGAGTTTCTCTTGAGCGAATGCTATGTGTCGGTCCAGGGGGAGAGCTCCCTCGTCGGCCTCCCGACGATCTTCGTGCGCTTGTACACCTGCAACCTGCGCTGTCGTTGGTGCGACTCGATGCACGCGGTCGAGGGGGGAGACTTCACGCGGAGCGGCGTCGACGCGACGGTGAAGAAGATCCTCGGCCTCGCGGGCGACCTTCAGTCCGACGCCCGGGGGATTCGGAACGTGTGCTGGACCGGCGGCGAACCGTTGCTGCAGGGCGAGTCAATCGCCCGCGCGATTGAACGCCTTCCGGAAACCTTCGTCCATTCAATCGAAACGGACGGCGAGATCGACCTATCGACCTTCGACGCGCTCGTCCCGGACGAACGGACGTCCGGCCGCGTGCGGTACGTGATGGACGTGAAGTGCCCAGGCTCCGGGATGGTCGCGAACAAGGCGTACGCGAACCTCGAACGCCTTCGGGAGCACGACGAGGTGAAGTTCGTCCTCCTCGATCGCGCGGATTACGAATTCGCGAGGGGCGTCCTGTCGAAGGTCGGCACGCGGGCTCGGACGGTCCTCTTCTCTCCAGCGACGCCGGGGCATCAGGTCTCGCATGGGCTGGATCCGGGACGGCTCGCATCGTGGATCCTCGAGGAGCGCCTGCCCGTTCGACTCCAGCTCCAGATGCACAAACTGATCTGGCCCGGCCGCGAGCGCGGAATTTAGTCGGCGACCTCGCTTGGAGCGGACCCGCGACACCGGAGGACTTTCATCTTCGAGTGCGTTTGGCCTCCCTGTGCGGTACGAAGAGATCGAACACACCGCGGACGTCGGGATCCGCGCGTACGGGTCCACGCTGAGCGAGCTGTTCGCGAACGCCGCCGAGGGGATGTTCAGCCTCATCGCCGATCTCGACCCGGTCAAGGCCGTCGGGGAGATCGAAGTCCGCCTCGTCGCGGAGGACATCCCCACGCTCCTGCTGCGATGGCTCACCGAACTCTTGTACATCCACGAGACGCAACGTCTCCTGTTCGCCTCCTTCGAGGTGCACGTGGAAGGGACTTCACTGCGCGGCCGTGCCCGCGGGGAAGCGATCGACAAGACGCGTCACGAGCTCAAGCTCGTCATCAAGGCCGTGACCCGGCATCGGCTCACTGTCGATCCGCAGAAGGGCATCGCCGAAGTCATCTTCGACATCTAGAGGGAGACGAGGACCGGCGATGAAGGCGACCGCGGTGGCCCATCCGATCCAGGGTCTCATCAAGTACCATGGCCTCGCCGACCCCGTCCTCCGGCTCCCGTTCCACGATTCGATCAGCGTCTGCACGGCCCCCCTGACCAGCCGGACGACGGTGGAGTTCGGCGGGGTCGCCCGGGACGCCGCGACGATCGACGGGCGGGACGTGAACGCGCGAGACATGGAACGCATCCGCGCGGTCGTCGACCCGATCCGGGCCCGCGCCTCGATCCGCGAGCCCTTCCGGATGGCGAGCGAGAACGACTTCCCGTCGAACATCGGACTGGGCGCGAGTGCCTCCGGATTCGCCGCGCTCGCGACCGCGGCCGTCCACGCGGCGGGCCTGCGCCTGACCGACGAAGAGATCTCGCGCTTCGCGCGTCGCGGCGCGGGCTCCGCGAGCCGATCCGTGACCGGCGGATTCAGCAAGTGGAAGATGGGCCTGACGGACGAAGACTCGTACGCGGTCCAGCTGGCCGGCGTCGACCTGAGGATGGCGATGATCGTGGCCCTCGTTCCCGCCTTCAAGCAGACGGACGATGCGCACCGCGAGGCTCTCACGTCCCCGTTCTTCCACGCCCGCCTGGCCGAGATGCCGCGCTTGATCGCGGAGATGGAGCTCGCGATTCGGAAGCGGGCCATCGGCGAGATCTGCGCCCTCGCGGAACGGGACACGCTCATGCTCCACGGGATTACGATGACCGGCACCGGCGAGATGGTGCTCTGGCAGCCGGACACCCTTCGCGTGATCCTCGCCGTCCGCCGCCTGCGGGAGGCCGGGGTCCCCGCGTTCTTCTCGATCGACACGGGAGCGACCGTGTACGTGAACACCGTCCCGGATCGGGCCGACGAGGTGCGGAAGGTCATCGAGGAGCTCGGCATCCGCACGATCCGCTGTGAGGTCGGCGGTCCCGCCCGGATCGCGGACGATCACCTGTTCTGAGTTGGAGACCGAGACAGTCGCGAATCCGCGTCGATCGGACGCTCGCGCTCCGCCCGCATACATCGAAGTGTATTTATTTAATTGCCAATCGATATAATTCCGGATTCACAATCGGAATCGCGCACGCCCGACCGGTCCCGCGATGACCATCGAGCTCGCGGACGGCAGGAAATATTTTCGCGCGACGTCCCGGACGCGCTCCCCTGTCAGATCCCCGATGATGTCGGGATACCGCTCGAGGAAATCCATGCCGAGCCCGTAGTACTCCATCCGATGCAGCTCCGAGGCGACCTCCGCGTTCCGCTCGAGCGACACGATCAGGGAGCCGACCTGGTTGTCTTTCCCGTCGCGGATCTCCTCGAGGGTGAAGGGCTCCGTCCGCAGGCGGTCCATCTCCGACCGGATCGAGTCGATCGCCTTGCCGAGGTTCGCGGGGTTCACGCCCGCAGAGATCGACCACATCCCTCCGGCCGTGCGCGCGTCGAGGCCCGAGAACGCGTAGTACGCCAGGCCCTGCTCGTCCCGCAGGTTCCGGCCGAGGCGGCCGTACAACCCGATCCGGCCGAAGAGGAGGTTCGCGAGGTTCAGGGCGTAGTAGTCCGCGTGGCGTCGGGGGACGCCGGGCGCGCCGATCGCGATGTCGACCTGGGTCTTGTGCGGCATCGGGATCGACTCGGACCCGGGACGATGGGGCGGCGGGGGCGGGATCGCCGGCGGTCCGCCCTCGTCTCCCCGCAGACGCGACAGCGGGGCGGCGATCGCGTCCTCGAGGAGGGTGCGGTCGACGTCGCCGGTCGCGGCGAGGATGAGCCCCTCCGAGCCCACGTGCGCCTCGTGGAACGAGACGATGTCCGCGCGCCGGATCCGCCGGACCCGCGACTCGTCTCCCTTCGGGTCCCGCCCGTACGGATGGTCTTTCGGGAACACGAGGCGGGACAACTGGCGAAACGCTCGGGCGCGGGTGTCGTCCGCCTCGATGCGGAGGTCGTTCAGGAGCTCGCCGCGGACGCGCTCGATCTCCTTCGGCGGGAACGTCGGCTGGGAGAGGCATTCGACGAGGATCCGGACGGTCTCCGCGGCCGTCTCGCGCGTGCACCGCCCCTGGAAGGAGAGGAGCTCCTCCCCGTTGTGGAACTCGAGGGTCGCGCCGATCCCCTCGAGGCGGTCCGCGAGCTTCGCGGCGCTCATCCGGCGGGTGCCGCTCAGGAGGAGCTGGGACGTGAACTCGGCGACGCCGTGGTCGGACCCCTCCGCCGCGACGCCGGCAGGCACGCTCCCGCGGAACGCGATGAACGGGTTCGACGGCAAGGCGTGCGAGACGAGGACGGCGCCGTTCCCGACGACGGTCCGGTCCGGGAGGTTCACGCCGGGACCTCCTGGGCGTGGAACCGAACGACCGTGCGGTGCTCGTCGACGAGGTACGTGCGGGCGACCGCGCGCACCTGGTCGGCACGGACCTTCTCGACCTTCGCGAGGAGCGTCTCGCCGAATTCCCAGGAGCCGAGACCTTCCCCCGCGCCGAGGAGGATCCCCTGGAACGTGACGCCGTCCTGTTCGTACCGGGCCCAGGCGCGGACTTGCTGGCGGGCGCGCGCGAGCTCCGACTTCGGCGGCGGGCTCTTCTGGATCTTCTCGATCTCGCGGTCGAGGACGGCCTCGACGCGATCGAGGGTGGCCCCGCGGGCCAGGGTGACGCTCGCGATCAACAGCGCCGGATCGAGTTTCATCTCCTGCCGCACGCCGACGTCCGTCGCGAGGCGCGCGTCGACGAGCGCCCGGTACAGGCGGTTCGAACGCGGTCGCCAATCGCCCGCCGCGAACGGCACGATGCCGCGCCACCCGCCCAGGACCGTCGACAGGAGGACGAGCGCGGGGGTGTCCTCGTGGTTCGCCGCCGGGATGTGCCATCCGACGGACAGGAGGTCGGCCGGGCCCGGGCGCTCGAGGTCGCTGCGACGCTCGCCGTGCTGTTCCGGCTCGGACAGGCGGAGCGGGTCCGGCGGCGTCTCCGGCTTCAGGGGCCCGAACGCCTCGCGGACGTGCTGCATCGCGACGGCCGGATCGAAGCCGCCGACCAGGATCAGGGACGCGTTGTTGGGCGCGTAGTACCGCAGGTAGTGCCGGTACAGCGGGTCGCGGTCCAACGTCGCGAGGTCCTGCTTGTACCCGATCGCGGTCCAGTGGTACGGGTGGACGTGGAAGGCGAGGCCCCACAGCTCTTCCTCGACGGCGAAGTCGGGCTGGTTCTCGGCGCCCTCCCGCTCGCTGATGACGACCGTCCGCTCGGCCTCGACCTCTTTCGGGTCGAACGCCGCGTTCCGCATGCGCTCGGACTCGATCATCAGGGCCGTGTCCATCGCGGCCGCGGGGATCGTCTCGAAGTACATCGTGTAGTCCGTGTCGGTGAAGGCGTTCATCTTGCCGCCGAGGCGGGAGATCATCTTGTCGATGTCCCCCTTGCCGAGCTTGCCGCCGCCCTTGAACAGCATGTGCTCGACCCAGTGGGTGGAGCCGGTCATGCCCGGGACCTCGTTGCGGGAACCGATGCGGTACACGACCCACGTGGACAGGGCCTTCGTGTCCGGGATCGGCCGGAGGATGACCTTCAGGCCGTTGTCCAGCGTCTCCACGCGGGTCGGCATCCGGGCCGTGGGAAGGCGGGCGGGCGATATCAAGTTGCCCGCCGAGTGATGCAGGGCGCTCCACGATGTTCTTCCGACCCCACCGGATCGGCGGTCCCTCTGGCCTATTCGAGGGCCGAACCGCGGGAACCCCTTCGATTTAGGGCCCGCATCTGTTTCCTGAAACGCTCGCGGACGGCTACGACCTTCGCGGGAAGAGCGGCGAATTGTCGCCCATTGCGGCCCTGCTTGGTCCGTTGCCTATGGCGAATGAACTCCTTCAGAACCTGCGCCTGCCTCTCTTTGACCCGGAGGGCGGTTCCACGCGCCGGAGAAGCGATTCAATCATCCCGTCGGTCCAAACTAGCTGGTATTCCCGCTTCCATGCGGCCTTCCGCGCTGGCTGATTCGCGATGATTCCCCCGAACCGATTCTGAATCGCCCTCAAAACATCTAAGTGAGTATTCGTCACGGTCACTCGAGGATGATACTGAAGTGTGCGACAATCCGCGGTCCTCGTCCGGATAATCATGAGAGATCCCTCGGCATCGATGAAACCAGCGACGTACCTCGCGGATACCCTTGGTCGGCTAGGTGAGACCGTGCTCGTCGGGAAGTTCCGCTGACTCTCGGGTCCTCTTCGATTCATACGTTTCACGCGATCGTAGAAGGCTTGGCGGGAACGGACGTCCCGCCGAGTCAAAGGCAACAAACGACCAGCCTCATCTCGCAGCCTGTGCCCGGCTTGGATGCGTAGATCGAACGCTAGGAGTGCTTTGCGCTGTTCGGACTTGACTATCAGAAATGGTTTGATTTTCCGGATCAGTTTGGCCGCGGCAGCATTAGTCCAGATGAGTGCGTAGGAGACCTTCCAGCCGGCTTGGCGTTGGCCTATCACAGACATCGTTCCGCCGGTTGTTCGCTGGATATCCTCCAAAATCATGCGATTCGTATTGTAAATGCTCAGTCTGAGGCAATACTCAGGTGACCGGTGGTGGCGGCGAATCCGCGCCAGTCCGAGATAGCCTTCTCCGTCGACGAATCCCGCCAAGTATTGGACGGGAATCATTCGTAGGAACTACTGTGCTCCGAAGGTTAACTAGAATCCGGGGAGAGGTGGGTGAAAGTGCTATGCACGTCGATCCCCTCCTTCCCCCTTCTGAGCTCGAAATTTCGCACTTTCCAGATCGAGTTCGAAGTCCTCTTCCTTCACTTCGCCAGGGGTGAAGACCTTGCCGGCCTCAAACTCCAGCTTCTTCTCGCTCTTCTTCCGTTTCTTCGGCTTTTCCTCAACTTGCTGTGGCATAGGGTGCCTCCATCTTCGTGGCGTAAGGATCGAGGAGATCGATTCGTCTGCGCGTCCCGTCGTTCACGATCAACATAGACCAATCAATCATCTCGATATTGAAGGTGTCGCATAGCTCCCTGCGCAGCGCAGCACGGGTGTCCTTCGGCGGCTCCTGGATCGCCTTTTTGATAGTATCGTCGTCCGTGATGCGATCGACCAATCCGGCGCGCTGCCGCTTGTAGAACAGAGACCGTTCCGCGCCGATCTCGGAGTATTGCTTGCAGGCCATCATCTCGACGTCGGGTCCGGCCTTCTTCTCGCCGGCCTCCTGGATCGCGATGTACCGAT
>Ga0209237_1000006_pt1 | contig 80558 bp, 65 predicted proteins | sample GraSoi013_1_40cm_2_FD_185820 | JGI IMG/M metagenome (GOLD analysis project Ga0209237, IMG submission 185820) | Grasslands soil microbial communities from the Angelo Coastal Reserve, California, USA - Sample 10_02_2013_1_40cm (SPAdes) (version 2) | ecosystem: Environmental > Terrestrial > Soil >...
AGCCGATCACCGACGACGCCGCGGCGATCAAGGCGCGGACGCTGTGCGGGATTCTGGGAATCCCATCGTTGTACGTGGTCCGTGTGGGGGAGGCCTTCGCCGAGGTCGCCCATGACGCCGACCGACGCTTCTACTTCATCCTGACGAAGCGCCTGATGGTTCGGCTGGCCGACGCGATTGCGGACCTCGAGGCCGCGGACGTCCTCGTCACCGGGGAGAACTTGGGACAGGTCTCGAGCCAGACCGTCGCGAGCCTCCGGGCGATCGACGCCGTCGCGCGCCACCCGATCCTCCGACCGCTCATCGGCTTCGACAAACAGGAAATCGTGGATCGCGCGAAGTCAATCCGCACCTACGAGGTGTCGAAAGGGCCGGAAATCTGCGATCTGCTCGGGCCCCCGCGCCCCTCGACCCACGCGCGGTTGGATCAGATCCTCACCGAGGAGACGAAGCTGGATGTTCCGGGGCTCGTCTCTTCGTGTCTCTCGAGGCTGGTCTCGGAAAAGTTCAAGGCCAACGGGCCTGCTGCACAACTTCCCTCGAGCCCGGGGGCTGCCGCATGAGCTACTACCTGTTGAAACCGTGTCGCACCGCGACGGCTTTCATCTCGACCCTGAAGAAGTCGAGGCGCGTGGATCTCACCGAGGCCGCAGAACGGCTGCGGAGCCGCGGCTGGCGCGTCAGCGACGTGAAGGTGATGCTCATCCTCGAAGGCGAGCCGGAGCTCACCCTGTACGAGAGCGGCAAGATCCTCGTGAAGACGGACGACGAGAAGGCCGCGCGCGAAGCGATCGACCGGGTGTACGAAGCGATCGAGCCGGTCGCCCCACTGGCCCCGGCGTAACGCTCTCGTTATTGAACGCGGGAAGTTCCGAGAATCTATATACCCCTCCCCACGAATGATAGTCGCGAAGGAGGACCCGATGAGGCCGCGCACCGTGTTTGCCATGGCGGTCACCGGCTTGCTTTTCATCGCCGGGCTCGCGTTCTTGGGTTCCGTCACCTCGGGGACGGTGTACGTGTACGTCCGCGATGCCCCGGCCAATTGGAGGCAGCTGAACGTCGTGTTCTCCGACATCCAAGTCCATCGCGCGGACGCGGGAAACGACAGCGGTTGGATCCACCTCCCTCTGGCCTCGCCGAACATCGATTTCGTCGCCCTCGCGAATCTCACGCGCCTCCTCGCCCTGGACCGCGCCCCGGCCGGCAAGTACACGCAGCTCCGCCTCGTCGTGAATTCGGTGGACGGAGTCCTGAACGACGGCACCCCAGTCACATTCGTCGTCCCGAGTGGCGAGCTGAAGACGACGACGCCGTTCGACGTGCCCGGAAGCGGGTCCGTCCGCATCACGCTGGACTTCGATCTCGCCAGCTCGATTCATTCGGCCGGCGGAAAATGGATCTTCCGTCCGGTCCTCGGCTCGATTCAGATCACCTGAGCGGTCGGCCGGAATTGGCCTCGTCGATCACCCGCGGTACGCGATGAGGACGAGATCTACGATGAACAAAAGGACGACGAGGAACTCCAGGATGAGGAGCCGGCGGGCCTCGAGTTCGGCTTCCGCGACCTCGTAGATTTCGCTGAGGTCCTTCATCTTCTCCTCGACGTTCCTTCGCCACGAGTCGAGTTCGAACTTCTTCGCGCACGCCCGGTAGACCTTGCCGAGGAACCAGTCGCCCCAGAGCTTCGAGATGTTGTCGACCTGGAACGACGCCTCGGCGAGGTCCATGCGGACCTCGGCCAGCTCCTTCACGGTTTCATGGCCGCTCCGGAGAAGCGAGCTGCGCGCGAACAGGTCCTCGAGGTCGTCGTACGCCTTGTCGACGACCTTATCCAAGAACGCATCGTACGTTCGCAACTCGAGCAGCTGAAGGTTCGCGAGTTCGAAGACGGTGAGCGTGTCTTCATACGAGGCGCTCGGCTCGATGACGAGGGCCGCATCCCAATCCAGGACCACGAGGTCGTCCTGGTAGTACGAGAACCAGTTGCGCCACGTGTCGTCGACCTCCTCGTCGCTGATCGCATCCGGCCGCGGATCGTTCGCCAGGAGGGCCGTCACCTCGCGTCGCAACGCGGTCGTGAAGACCCGCACAGGGGTCTCGGTGACGGACACGCAGTAGACCGTGTACGGCTCCGGGTCGACGTTCACATCGTACGAATCGTGGAGAAACGGGACCAGGTCCTCGATGATCCGGTCCACGAGGCGTCGGCAGTAGGCATCGAGGCTTTCCTCCTTGTCCCCGGCCCGGATCCGGAGGCCCGCGAACGGCCGGAGGTCCCGGAGGACGCTCGCCTCGAACGGCGTCCGGACGACGACCGCGAGGGCGCCGACGCCGTAGAGCTTCACCGCGATGGAGGCGACCAAGGAGCCGAGGTTCGTCTCGACCGTCCGTTGGTCCACATGGACGAGGAGGGGTGCCGCGAACCGCGCGTATCTCGGCGTGGCGCGTTCGGAAAGCATGCGTCCGGCGAGGAACGGCATGTCGACCGTTCCCTGGATCTCGTCGAGGTCGACCGAGGCCCCGAGATCGAAGAGCCGATAGAAGACGACCTCCCCCTTCATCGGGGCCGCGCAAGTTGGCGAAGGGACTTAAGGGCTCCGGTGGACGACTCACTCGCCGTACCGTCGCGCCCGCATCTGGTACGACCGCAACGCCCGCAGGAAGTCGATTTTGCGGAAGCCGGGCCAGTAGACGTCCACGAAATACAATTCGGAATAGGCGAGTTGCCAGAGGAGGAAGTTCGAAATCCGCTCCTCGCCACTCGTGCGCAACACCAGATCCGGATCCGGCATGTCGGCGGTGTACAGACGTTTCGAGAAGAACTTCTCGTCGATGTCATGCGGGTCCACCTTCCCCGCCTGGGCGTCGCGAACGACGTCTCGGATGGCCTGGAGGATTTCCTCGCGGCCCCCGTAGGCGACGGCGAGGTTGAAGCGATAGCTGTCGTAGTCCTTCGTCCGGGCCTCCGCATACTCGATCGCTTCGATGACCTCGGCGGGCAGGAGTTCGCGGTCCCCGAAGACGTTGATCCGGATCTTGTGCCGGTGGACGCGGTCGTCGTCGCCGACCTTTCGGAAGTTCTCCGCGAAGAGGTGCATCAGGTGTTGGATCTCCTCGCTCGGCCGCCGCAGATTCTCGGTGGAGAACGCGAACACGGTGAGGATGCGGACGCCGACCTCGAGACACCATTCGAGGACCTCCTCGAGCTTGTCCCTACCCTTCACGTGGCCGTCGAGGACGTTCCCGAGGCCGATTTCCCGCGCGAACCGGCGGTTCCCATCCATGATGATCGCCACGTGATGGGGGATCGCGGCCTGTCGGACTTGGTGGAGGAGCCGACGTTCGTACGCCTGGTATGCGGCGTCACTAATGATCTTCGAAATGTCCGTCGGCATCGACGGATTCTCACGAGTGGGCCCGACCTATTTATCCATTCGCGGCCACGTTCACCGGGAGGCGCCCCCGGTCCGGTCCGACGCTCCGGCCGTCGTACAATCGGTACGGCGGACCCACCCGCAAACCTTTAAGTATCGTCCTCAAATTGGTGCAACCAGTTCTTTCATCCGACAGCGTGGTTTAGTGGCCTTATCGATGAAATTGAGTGAGTATCAGGACCTTTACCGAAGGCTCTCGACCGCGGAGGACATCGATTTCCTGGCCGAGAACTTCGGACTCGACAAGGAGCTCCTCCTAGTCATCTACACGCAACGCATCGTGCGCGAGACGACGAAAAAGTTCTATCGGGTGAAGGCGCAGGCTCGCCGCCTCGCATTCATGTGGCAGAACGGGGAGAGCCTCTTGGGGATTGCCCGCAAGTTCGAGTTCCCGCCGATCCTGACGGCCCTCATGGTCCTCGAGCAACGGAAGATCTCGCGGAAACAGTTCTGGAAGATGATCAACGAGCTGGACAGCGTCAAGGACCGCCGCTTGCGCCAGGAGCTCGCGGAGGTGAACCACGCAGACATCGTGTATTCGCCGGAAGGCAGCGCCCGCCAGTATGCCCGCGGACGATGGGGCGAGGCGAAGCTCCAGACGTGGCTCAACGCGCGCAGCCTGCAGTACGAGACGGAGAAAGACCTGCGTGCGAAATACGACAAGACGCCCGATATCTTGCTCCACAAGCCGATCGAGATGAACGGCTCGCGGAAATACTGGATTGAGTCCAAAGCAACATTTGGTGACCCGTACGAAATTCGACGCCACCTGCGGAAACAGCTTCAGCCGTACAGCGACATGTTCGGCGATGGCGCCGTCGTGTACTGGTTCGGCCACGTCGACGACCAGAAGTATGAGCTGCCGGAGGGCGTCGACATCGTCAGCCCGACGTTCTTCGAGGCGCCGCCTCTCCCGTTCCCGTACGTGCCCGTGGGGGAAGGGCGGCTCGAGGAACCCACGATGGAATCAGACGGCTTCGGCCTTCGAGAATGACGGAGCCGGAAACGTTTAAGTCCTCCCTCCCCTTGGTCACGAGAGTGGCTGAACAAGAGGAGGTTGTCCGCGTCCGAATGCCCCGGGGGAAAGACGGGGAGATCCTCGGGATCGCGGACCAACTTCTGGGCGCCTCGCGGATTCGCGTGATGTGCCAGGACGGGAAAAGCCGCCTCGGTCGCATCCCAGGGAAGCTGAAGAAGCGGATGTGGATTCGCGAAGGCGACCTCCTCGTCGTGAAGGTCTGGCAGTTCCAAGACGAGAAGTGCGACATCAAACACCGGTACACGAAGACCGAGTCGACCTACATGAGCCGCCGCGGCCTGATCCCGAAATCGATCAACATCTTCTAATCCGGCAGCAAAGTGGGGGCCCGTCCAGAAGGAATGCGGGCCGGGAACTGCTTGGCGGAAAATGAGTGCGGCTCCCGCAAAGCTCTTAGATGACCGGACCGTTCGTTCTGAGAAATGTTTGACGATCGTCGGATGCGGCAGTTAGAGATCCAAGTCGACGCGCTCCGGACGAATGAGAAAGATTCCGAGAGCCGCAAGACCTACGACGAGGTCTTCGACCACGCAGCCCTCTTGACGATCGCCGACCTCATCACGGATGGGGTCATCTCGACGCTGGACTATCCCGTGAGCACGGGGAAGGAAGCGAACGTGTTCCACGCCACCGGCCCCGACGGCCGCGCGAAGGCCGTGAAGATCTACCGCATCGCGAACGCGACCTTCCGCAACATCTCCGTGTATATCGACGGGGACCCGCGCTTCAAGAAGGTGAAGCGCGCGATCCGTCCCACCCTCTGGGCGTGGGCGCAGAAGGAGTACAAGAACCTCGTCCGGATGGAAGACGCCGGCGTTCGCGTGCCGACTCCGGAGCGGGTCCACAACAACGTCCTCGTGATGGAGTACATCGGCGACGAGACTCAGCCTGCTCCCGCCCTTCGCGAGGTCCGGTTGGAGGACCCCACCGCGGTCTACGCGGACGTCGTGGCGAACTTGCAGGCGATCCGGAAAGCCGAACTCGTCCATGCGGACATGAGCGAGTACAACCTGCTCTGGTGGGACGGGCGGGTCGTCGTCATCGACGTCGGACAAGCCGTGACCCTCGACCATCCCCGGGCGTCGGAATGGTTCAAGCGCGACGTCGGGAACATTGCGCGGTTCTTCCGGCGGCTCCGGGTGAATGTGACCGCGGCCGGCCTCGAGCGGGCGATCCTCGGAGGCTGAGATGCTCTACGCTCGGATCTCGGCGGAGCGGATCGGCGTCCTGATCGGTCCGGAAGGCACGACGAAGGAACGCCTGCAGAAGGCGACGGGAACGCGGATCTCTGTGGACTCGACGACGGGCGACGTCACGATTGACGAGGCGCAGGCGCAGGACCCGGTCCTCGCGCTCAAAGCGAAGGACGTCGTCCAGGCGATGGCCCGCGGGTTCTCCGAGGATCGAGCCTTCCGACTCCTCGACGAAGACGCATACTTCGAGGTCCTCGACATCAAGGACTTCGCGCACTCGAAAAACCGCGTCGCGCAGATTCGGGCTCGCCTCATCGGCACCCGCGGCAAGACGCGCCGGCTGATCGAGGAGCTCACCGGCGTCGAGGTCAGCGTGTGGGGCCACACGATTGCATTGATCGGCGGGACGTTCGAGATGGCCATCGCCCGCGAGGCCGTGTTCATGCTGCTCCGCGGGAGCGAGCACAAGACGGTGTACCGGTTCCTCGAACGAAAGCGGGCGGACATCAAAGTGTACCAGATGGGATTCTGAACCGTCCGGCGGCACACGGCATCGCTGCAACCGATGTGGCTCCGAAGATTGTTATATCAGCTCCGGACTACCACGATGGGGATCCGGTCTGGCGAAGCATGTTTACCCGTTCGAGGAGGGGACCGCCTCCATGCGGGACCTCCTCGGCGGCAAGGGCGCCGGCCTCGCGGAAATGACCCGACTCGGCCTCCCCGTCCCGCCCGGTTTCACGATCACGACGAAAGCTTGCAACGCATTCACCCGGACGGGCCGCTTCCCGCCGGGAATGTGGAAGCAGGTCGAGGAGGCCCTGTCCGCCGTCGAGGTGAAGGGCGGCCGAAAGTTCGGGGACTCCGAGCAGCCGCTGCTCGTCTCCGTCCGTTCCGGGGCCAAGCTCTCGATGCCCGGGATGATGGACACGGTCCTGAACCTCGGCCTCAACGACACGACCGTCGAGGCCCTCGCACGGACCGCAAATGAACGGTTCGCATGGGACGCGTACCGACGACTCATCGCGATGTTCGGCCGGATCGTCAAGGACGTGGACGCCCGCCGCTTCGAGACCACCTTGGAGCGCCACAAGGAAAAGGCCGCCGCCAAGAAGGACACGGACCTCGGCGCCCCGGAGCTCAAGGCGATTGTCGCGGAATTCAAAGCCCTCTACCGGCAGGAGGTCGGCGAAGACTTTCCCCAGGACCCGATGCATCAGCTGCGAGAATCCGTCGGGGCGGTCTTTCGATCATGGAACGGCAAGCGGGCGGTGGACTATCGGACCTTCAACAAGATCCCGCACCACCTGGGCACCGCCGCGAACGTCCAGATGATGGTCTTCGGGAACATGGGATCCGATTCGGGCACCGGCGTCGCGTTCACCCGGAATCAGGTGACGGGTGCGAAAGAGTTGTACGGCGAGTATCTCCCGAACGCCCAGGGCGAGGATGTCGTGGCCGGCACGCGCACCCCGTTGAAAATCGCGGAGCTTCGGGAGGACGCCCCCGAGCTTTACTCGGACCTGGCGCAGGTCGCGGACCGCCTCGAGAAGCACTTCCGAGAGGCGCAGGACATCGAGTTCACCGTCGAGCAGGGCACCCTGTGGATGCTCCAGACCCGGGCCGCCAAGCCCCCGGCCCGGGCGACGGTGCGCATTGCCCTGGACATGGTCCGCGAGGGGCTCATCACGAAGGACGAGGCCCTCCTGCGAGTCGAGCCGGACCACGTGATCCAGCTGCTCCTTCCGCAGTTCGACGACAAGGCGAAGTCGGAGGCGAAGCGATCCGGGCGGTTCCTCGCGAGAGGCCTCAACGCGTCTCCGGGCGCCGCGATGGGGACCGTCGTCTTCGATCCGGACGAGGCCGAGAAGCTGGGTCGGGATGAACGGAAGCCCGTGATCCTGGTCCGGGTCGAGACCTCGCCCGACGACGTCCACGGGGTCTTGCATTCCAAAGGGGTCCTGACGGCCCGGGGCGGTGCGACGAGCCACGCGGCGGTCGTCACACGAGGTCTCGGGATCCCGTGTGTCGCCGGCTGCGAGGACATTCAGGTCGACTACGACGCGGCCGAATTCCGCGTTGGCGACAAGGTGGTCCGGCGGGGTGACGGCCTCTCCATCGACGGGGGCACCGGAGAGGTCTTTGCGGGATCGATTCGGACGATCGAGCCGGATTTCGACCGGGAGGTCGACCTTCAGAATCTGTTAGCCTGGGCGGACGAGGTGCGGAGCCTCCAGGTGTGGGCCAACGCCGACTACCCGCGGGATGCCGTGCGCGCTCGCAAGTTTGGCGCTCAGGGGATTGGGCTCGACCGGACGGAACACATGTTCATGGAAACCGATCGGCTCCCGATCGTCCATGAGATGATCCTCGCGGCGCCCGAGTACCGAAAGGTCAAACGGCAGCGCGAGACGGTCGTCAAGCAAATCGAGGCGGCCACGAACGACCGTCGTCGAGATCTCGAAGGCCAGCTCGCCGAAATTGATTCCCGCCTCGAAGACCTCTCGCGGCGGTACATCGGATCGTTGGAGCACCTCGGTCGGATGCAGCGGGAGGACTTCGTGGGCATCTTGAGGGAGATGGCCGGGCTCCCGGTCATCATCCGGCTCATCGACCCTCCGCTCCATGAGTTCCTGCCGCGATACGAGACGCTGCTCGTCCACGTGACCAAATTGAGGATCGCGCGCGAGGATCCGGACGCGTTCATTCGGGCCGCGACCTCCGAAGAAGACCGCGCGCTCATCGTCGAAGTCCGCAAAGCCGGTTCCGATGTCGCGACCGGGATCGATGCGCTCCTGCCGCGGAAAGAACGCCTCCTCGAGGCCGTCAAGGGCTCCCGAGAGACGAACCCGATGTTGGGCCTCCGGGGCTGTCGCCTCGGGATCATGTTCCCCGAGATCACCGAGATGCAGGTCCGCGCCATCTTCGAAGCGGCGTGCCGGCTCAAGAAAGAAGGCGTCGACGTCCGCCCGGAGATTATGATCCCGTTGGTGGGCTTACCCGAGGAGCTTCGCATCGAACGACATGCGCTCGAGAAGGAGGCGAAGAGCGTCATGGACCGGGAGGGGATCTCCGTGGACTACAAGTTCGGCACGATGATCGAGATCCCGAGGGCCGCTCTCGTCGCGGACGCAATCGCCCGCCACGCCGAATTCTTCTCCTTTGGGACGAACGACCTCACCCAGACGACGATGGGATACAGCCGGGACGACGCGGAGCCGAAGTTCCTCTTGGATTACGTCGAGCAGGGAATCCTCCCGCGCAACCCGTTCCAGACGATCGACCGCGACGGGGTCGGTCAGCTCATGCGCATGTGCGTCCAAAAGGGTCGCAAGGTTCGACGCGATCTCGAGATCGGCATTTGCGGCGAACATGGAGGCGACCCCGCGAGCATCGAATTCTGTCACGCGATCGGACTGAACTACGTCTCCTGCTCGCCGTTCCGAGTCCCGGTCGCCCGGCTCGCGGCCGCCCACGCGAAGCTGCGCCAGGAAGCCGCCCGGGCCAAGGATGCCTGATCGAGGACGCGCATGGCGGACCTCGCGAGTTCCCCGTACTTTCTGCTCATCCTGTTCATCGCGGCGTTCGCGTTGCCGCTCCTCTATCTGATCTGGATCCGGAACTCCCCCCGGTACGGCCGGGAGCCCTGGCCGACCGTGCTGAAGACGTTTGCATGGGGCGCCGTGTTCAGCGTGATCATCGCGATCATCCTGAGTATCTTGTTCATCCTCGTCCTCAGCTCAAGCCAGTCCCTGAACGATTTCTTCGCGCGGCGCTTCCAGGACCCGAGCACCGCGATCGGGGCGCTCGTCGTCGCGCCAATCGTGGAAGAGGCCGCGAAAGGGGTGGGAGCGACCGCGGGCCGTCCGCAGACACAGTCGAGGACCGACGGGCTCGTCTATGGCGCCGCCGCGGGCCTGGGGTTCTCCGCGACGGAGAATCTCGTCTATGCACTCGCGGCGCTTCTCGTGCCGGGCGTCGGGCCCTCCGGCTCGCTCATCGTGGTTGCCGTCCGGTCATTCTCCTCGACATTTCTCCATGCGAGCTCGACCGCCGTGATGGGATATGGCCTGGCCAAGTCCTGGCTCTCCGGCCGCCCGTGGGCGGTCTTCCCGTTCTACATCGTCGCCGTCGCAATGCATGCGGCGTTCAATCTTTTCTCAACCTTGGCCGATGACGCGGCCCGCGCCAATAATGCCGCCGGTTCGGCGATCGCGTTCCTGGCCGCGGTGAGTCTCGCGATCGTCGCGATCTCCGTCGTGCGACTGAAGCTCGTCAGCCGTCGGTCGCCCACCTCTCGATAACCCGGGTCCCTCCGCGCGAAATGTTATTTACGCCGAGCGCGTGCACGAGGGCACATGCGTTTTCGCTTCGACATGCCGGGGGAAACCTACTCGAAGAACAAGGAATCCTTCAAACGAATCCTCGCAAGGCACGGCCTCCGCTGGCGCGGCAGTCTCGATCGTCCGTTCTGGGCGAGCGGGAGCGAACGGGTGACGGCGCTCTTCGATCGGGACCAGGAGAAAGACGTCCTCCGGGGCGCGACCCTTCTCTGGGAAAGCGCGAAGAAGTCGACCCTCCTGGAGGACCTCAAGGCCTGGGCGTGGGAGGTCGGAGCGAAGGCCGTCGAGGATCGATCTCCCTCCGCGGAAGAAGTCACGGACGAGGTTGAGCAGGCCCTTCGGTACTGGGACATCGTGTGGAAGCCGAACGTGGACTTGCTCCGGGCTCAAGGTCGACCGAACGCGTGGATCGAGGCCGACGTGAAGCGCTGGAAGCGGCAGCGGCAGGAGCGACGCCGCGAGCTGATGGGACAGGCGACCGACTAGACCGCGATCTTCGAATGGATTTCGAGGGAATCGTAACAGTCGAAACAGTAACCTTGGCGGCGGTCATCGGGCAGGACGACGATTCGCACGTGACACTTCCGACATCGCCCTTCGCGGTCGCCGCCGTCGGAAAGTCGGCGCATATCCGGATGGATCTTCCATGAAATCGTCCCCGCCCCCCGAGGCGTCGGCCGCCGGGCCACGGAGCCGCCGGACTCTATAAAAACGTTGTGCGGGACCGAAATCCGGACGGGACAACAGCGGCTTAATGTGCCGCGCGTTCGTTGTCGTCACACGTGCTCACGGGATTCGTGACTTTCGAGGGCATTGACGGCTCGGGGAAGACGACCGTGAGTCGTCTCGTCGCGAAATCCCTCCAAGCGAAAGGACACCGCGTGTATCTGACGAGCGAGCCCACAAGGACGTGGCTTGGCGAGGCGGTGCGCCACGCATTTGACGGCGGGGTCGGCGCCGTCGCAGAATCCTTTCTGTTCCTCGCCGATCGCGCCGCGCATCTGAAGGAAATCCAGTTCCACCTTGAGAAGCGGGAGCTGGTCCTGTGTGATCGATACGCGGATTCGACGTACGCATATCAAGGGGCGCGTCTCGAAGGTCTCGTGGACGATCCGATCCGATTCTTGCAGCGGGCAAGCGAATCGTGGATGCTCCGCCCGGACCTGACAATTCTTCTGCGGGTGCCCGCCGAGTTGGCGCGGAAGCGCATCGAAGGTCGGCCGAATCTCGTTCCGTTCGAAGACCTCGCGCTCCTCACAAAAGTCGCCGCGAACTACGAGCGGCTCGCGCGGTCTCGTCGTTTCGTCGTCCTCGATGGAACCCGAGGTGCGGATGCCGTCGGTCGCGACGCGATTTCCGCGATCGAGAAACGTCTCACGCGGCCGCGGAAACGCTGAGTGTGCGCTCGGAATCGAGTTCAGTCCTCAGAAGGAATGCCCGGGCGAACACTTTGGCGGTCTCGAGATCTCCGCGTTGGAGTTGCAACAGAAATGCTCTGCCAAACACGACCTGAAGAGAAGCGTCCGGTCCGGAGCCAACCATGGGTGAGACCGATTGCCCGGAGAGCGGCTTGAAAACCCCGCTCAAGAATATCACTCGCGATTTTTATCCGCTCGCGGCGCAGGTCTATCTTCCGTGGACAAAGATATTTAACGGACGCTGATTATCGCGCAACGCATGGGATGCACGGATGGATTCCTCCGCTCATTCTAAGTCCTCTTCCCACCATGGCGACGGATTTGTCGGCGTCATCTACGGCGATGTAGGCACGACGTCTTTCCGCTGCTCGGTCGTGGAGGCCGTCGAACGGCACGAGTTCGTCCAAGTGTCCCACGAGACCTGCGGCCAGGTGCTGGGCCGGGTCGACGAGATCGAGCGGAAGACGGACTTGTCGCTCGACCGCGCTCAACTGCTCGGGGACGGCGATCCCGTCGACGTCGAGGAGCGGGTCTCGGCCCAGGTCAGCGTGATCGGGTATCGCGACGATCGGGGGCTCCTGCAAGTCCCCCGCACCCCGTTTCGCGCGGGCGAACCGGTGTACAAGGCCGAGACGCCGACGATTCAGGAAGTCATCGGGCTGGAGGAGGACAAAAAGCACGGGGCCTACGTCGGCCTGTTGGCGGGTCACAATGTGCCCGTCTACCTCGACATCAACGCGATGGTCCAGAAGCATGTGTCGATCTTGGCGAAGACCGGAGGCGGCAAGTCGTACGTCGCCGGCGTGTTGATCGAGGAGTTGATGAAGCATCACGTGACGTGCGTGATCCTCGATCCGCATGGCGAATATGCGTCGTTGCGGGAGAAGGGCAAACACGCGGAGGGGTCCAGTCGCTTCCACGTCGAGCCCCGCGCCTACGCCGACCTGATCCAGGTGTTCTCCCCGGACACGAAGATCAATCCCGGAAGCCGCCCGCTCAAGTTCACGTTGAGCAACCTCGATGCGAGGGACATCCTTTCGCTCACCGGGTCCGCGAAGGTCCGGACGCACCTCACCGCGCTCCGGAAGGCCCTCGATTTGCTGCGCCAGGCGACGAAGGATTACACGATCCGAGACATCATCCGCGTCCTGGAGCGGGAAGAAGACCCGCAGAATGCGTCCTTGATCGACGAGCTGGAATACCTGAGCGAGGTCGAGATCTTCGCGAAGGAAGGCACGCGGATCGACGAACTCGTGATCAAGAGCAAGACGACGATCATCAACCTGAAAGGTGTCCCGCCCGACATCCAGGAGCTCGTCGTGAACCGGCTCGCCACGGCGATGTTCGAGCTGCGGAAGGTCGGACGGATCCCGCCGATGATGCTCGTCGTCGAGGAGTCCCACAACTTCTGTCCTCAGGTCGGCCAGGCGGCGTCGTCGAAGGTGTTCCGGACCCTCGCCTCGGAAGGTCGCAAGTTCGGTCTCGGGCTCGTCGTCATCACGCAGCGGGCCGCGAAGGTCGACAAGAATGTCCTGAGCCAGTGCAACACGCAAATCATCCTGAAAGTCACGAACCCGAACGACCTGAAGGCGATCATCGCGAGCGTCGAGGGGCTGACGACCGCGATGGCCGAGGAGATCTCCCGCCTCCCGATTGGCGTGGCGATCATGACGGGTGGCGGGCTCCAGATGCCGCTCATGGTCGAAGTGCGTCCGCGAGAAACGCGTCACGGTGGAGAGAGCGTCAAGGTCATCGAGGATTGACCGACGCAGGCGCGCAGGCCGGGAGCGGGAAAGGTTTTAGCGCGGCGCCCGATGGACGAGTGTGGATCTTCGCGCGTTGGTCGAGAAGGATGTCACCCTGACGGAGAGGGCCCTCGCGAAGGTCACGCTGGCCCCGCCTCCGCGTTCCCACCTCCGGAAGGTGGCGGAGGACTTCCTCGGAATGGCCCGTGCCTACCTCGAGGACGCGAAACATTTCCGCGAGCGAGGCGAACTCGAGAAGGCCCTGGCGAACGTGAATTACGCTCACGGGTGGCTCGATGCCGGCGCGCGGGTCGGGCTCTTCGATGTCGGCGGGGACGACCAGCTATTCACCTTGAGCGAGTGATCAGAGGACGCGCGCGCCTTCGTTGTCGACGCCACAGCGCTGCAGCGTCCCGAATTTCAGGTACAAGGTCGCCAGCTGCTCGCGGTTCCCCGTCGCGACCACCGAATTGCCGAGCATGGCCATCGTCGCCCGCCCGAACATGCGGCTGGCCCGAATCACTTCGAGGACTCGTCTGTCCGCAAGGCCCGTTCCTTCGGCAAAGCGAGCCCCCAGTTCGAAGAGTCGCTCCATCGTAGGATCCCGGGAGAACTCGTCCACGAGCGCGCCGCCGATCCGGTTGATCGCCGCAACCTTCTTCGGATCGCGAAGCACCGTCTTCGTCGGCATTTCCGGGCCGATCACCGCGAGCAGGAGGTCCGCCTCGACGGGGAACGTTCGCACTTCCGCATGAGCCGGCGCCCCCGGTTTGAGCCGTAGGTCCATCCCGCCCAAGGACGCGGGAACGACGTCGCCGAGACCGGTGCCGCACTCCACCTCCGTCTCGTGCGCGATGGCGACCAGCTCGTCTCGCGGCACCTGGGATCCGAGGGCATCGTCGAGGGCGAGGGCCGTGCTCAAGGCCGCGGCCGCGCTCACACCGAATCCCTGCGAGACCGGCAGGTTCGTCTCGCTCAGGATTTTCACCTCGCAGGACCGATCGCCGAGGACCCTCTGCGCGACACGTTGGGTGACCTCCGCCTTCTGGCGCCGCCCATTCACGATGACGTCAATTGAGGAACGCGCTTCATCGCGAACCCGCGCGACCGTGTGGACCCCGAGGTCCAGGCACAGGCCGGCCCCGCGCGAGCCCTTCTTCCGGGGATCCGGATCGTCATGGACCTCGAAGAACACCGTGACGTGCCCGGGGCAGAACGCCTCACCCTCGGACACCATGGAGGATGGCCCGCCACACCCGCTCGGCCGCGAGGGCCTTCGACCCTTCGAACGTCTCCGAGCGACCCTTGCGGTCGAAGATCGTAATCGACGTCGTGTCCCCCTTGACCTTGGAGATGTCGTTCGCCACGACGAAGTCGACGTCCGCCTCTTTGACGAGGGCCATCGCACGCGCCTTCAGGTCCGCCTCGCTGACGCCCGCTTCCGCCTTGAAGCCGACCAAGGCCTTCTTCGCGCCCTTGCGGAACCGATTGAGGACCTTGGGCGTTGGCTGCAGGTCCAGACTCAGAACCCCATCGCGGCTAGGGATCTTGCCGGCTTTCTTCGTCGGCGTGAAGTCCGATACCGCGGCCGGGACGACGCAGACGTCCGCGTCTGCTTTCTCAGCCATCGAGACGAGATCTGCGGTCGTCTCGAAAGCCTTGAACGGAAGCCATGGCGGTACCGGCGTTTCGTGTCTCCCGAGCCAGAGCTCCACGTTCGCGCCGTGCTCGAAGGCGACCTTGGCGAGTTCGATTCCCGTCCCGCCCGTCGAGCGGTTCGTCACGACACGGACGTCGTCGATCGGCTCAACCGTCGATCCGGCCACGACTAGCACGCGCATGTCGACCAGGTCCTTCGGGCCGAGTCGGCGGATGACATGGGCCACGATCGTCTCGACGTCCGCCATCTTTGCTTTCTCTTCCTCGCGTTTCGCTTCGAGCAGTTGGATGCGAAGCTCCTGAAGGCGCCGGACGTTCGCGGCCACGGCCGGGTTGTCCATCATCGATTCGTGGGCCGCGGGGGCGACGATGATCGGGATGCCAGAACCGAGTGCGTTCGCGGCATACGTCGTGACGGTGGAGTCGTCGATCCCCTGCGCGATCTTGCTGATCGTGTTCGATGTGCACGGCGCGATCAGAAGGAGGTCCGCCTTTCCGTCCCGGCCGCACATCTCGAGGTACTCCATCGAGCCCGTGATCGCCGTGACCACGGGATGACCTGTTGCGTACTGCAGCGCGTTGGGGTGGAGGATCTCTGTCGCCGATCGGGTAAGCACCGCGTAGACGTCGGCTCCATGGCGGATGAGCTCATGGGCCAACTTCACGCTCTCAATCGCGGCGATGCTCCCGGTGACGCCCAGGACGATCGTCTTGCCTTGGAGCTTGAGGCTCTTCACCCCCCGTAGGCGCTCGGCCGGATGCATTCCGTTGACGATTGCCATACGCGATATATAGCTGTGGCCCCGCTTCGAAGGAATGAGATTTTCTCGACGCCGAGCAAGCTTTAATCCGCGACGCCCGTTAGCTCCGGCCGCCTCGATGGACTATCAGACGACGCTGGAACATCTCTACCGACTCGAGCGGTTCGGGATCAAGCTCGGCCTGGACAACATTCGTCAGCTCCTGTCCCTCCTCGGCGACCCGCAGCGCGGGCTGAAGGTCCTGCACGTCACGGGAACGAACGGGAAGGGCTCCGTCTGTGCCTACGCGGCGTCGGTCCTGCAGGCCGCGGGCTACCGCGTCGGGCTCTACACGTCCCCGCATCTCGTCCGCTTCAACGAACGGATTCGCGTGAACGGCGAGGTGGTCGCCGACGACGATGTGTTGCGCCTCTGGTCCGGCATGCAACCGGCGATTCAGGCGATGACCGCGACGCGGGCGGTCGACCATCCGACGTTTTTCGAGGTCACGACCGCGATGGCCTTCGAGCACTTCCGGGAGAACAAGGTCGACGTCGCGGTGATCGAGGTCGGGATGGGCGGCCGGATGGACGCGACGAACGTCGTGGACGGCCTCGTGGCCGTCATCACCCGGGTGGACCTGGAGCACACGGAGCACCTCGGCAAGACCGTGGAGCGTATCGCCCGGGAGAAGGCCGGGATCATCAAACCGTCGTCCCGGGTCGTTGCCGTCAACCAAGAGGCGCTCCCGGTCATCGAAGCGAGATGCCGCGAGCTCCACGTGCCTCTCTCCGTCGTCGGACGGGACGTTTTCGCGGAGCGCACGGCCGGCGACCTCCGCGGTCAGACGGTGCGGGTGCGCGGATCCTTCGGATCGGTCGATGTCCAGACGCCCTTGCTGGGCTCCTTCCAGGTGGAGAACCTGGGCATCGCTGTGGCAGCCCTCGAGGAACTCCGCACGGCCGGGTTCACGGTCCCGGACGAGGCGATCCGCTCCGGGATTGAGTCCGTTCGTTGGCCCGCCCGGATGGAAATTGTGCGTGAGTCCCCTCTCGTCGTCGTCGATGGAGCCCACAACCGCCCTGCCGCGATCGCCCTGGCCGCCTCGATGACGGAAACGTTCTCCGGTCGCAAGGCCATCCTGGTCACCGGCATCTTGAACGACAAGGACCTCCCGGGCATGGCGGCTGCCTTGGGGCCGATTGCGTCCCGTGTGTTCGCCTGTCGGCCGAAGACCCACCGTGCGTACGATGCGGAGGAAGTCGCCGCGGCCTTCCGCCCCTTCGCGGAATCCCACGTCATCCCATCAGTCCGCGGCGCGATCGACGCCGCGCTCCGGGCGGCGGGCGTCGAGGACATCGTCCTGATTACGGGTTCGATTTACACGGCGGGGGAGGCCCTTGACCACCTCGGCGTTCGCCCGTGAGCGCATTCGGATCATCGTGCGGGATCTCTCCCGCCGATATCTGCCCGAGGGTGACCTCCATACGGGCGAGACGGCCTTGGCGAAGATCGTCGCGGAGACGGAGGACCCGTTCAAGGTCCTGATCTCCACGATCCTGTCCCAGCGGACGCGCGATGAGATGACGGAGATTGCGTCGAGGCAGCTCTTCTCGAAGTACGATACCCCGGCCGAACTGGCCGACGCGGACGCGGCCGATGTGGAACGCTTGATCAAGCCGGTCGGATTCTACCGCCAGAAGGCGCTTCAGATCGTGAACGTGAGCCAGATCCTCCTCGACCGGCACGATGGCACCGTGCCACAGACCTACGAGGAACTGATCGAGCTGCCTCAGGTCGGCCCGAAGACGGCGAACTGCGTCCTCGTGTACGGGTTCGGCGTCCCGCGCATCCCGACGGACACCCACGTCCACCGGGTCAGCAACCGGCTCGGCCTCGTGCGGACGAAGACCCCCGAAGCGACCGAGCAGCGCCTGATGCGGACCGTGCCGAAGGAGTACTGGCTCCACATCAACGAATTGTTCATCCGGTTCGGGAAAGACCTCTGTCGACCGATCGGGCCTCGTTGCCCACAATGCGCGTTCACCTCGTTCTGCCGGTTCTATCCGCGGACGAAATGGTCTCGTGACGCGCGCCGCGGCCGACGAAGGACCACAGGGCGCTGAGCCGGCTGGCAGCTTGATATCGTTGCGTCGCGGTGTCCGGTTCCGATGCGAATCGATTTCCTCGAGTACACAGCGATGGACCTTCCCCGGAAGGAACCGTTCGCTATCGCGAAAGGGTCTTCGACCGTCGCACAGAACGTGTTCGTCATCGTTCACGCCGGTTCGCTATCTGGATATGGAAGCGCCGCTCCGACGGACGTGACTCATGAGACGGTCCGGTCCGCGATGGAGGCGATCAAGTCCATGGCACGAGCGTTGGAGCGCTTCCCGTTCGAGCGGCCTCGCGAAGTGGCCGACAAGATGGACAAAGTCCTCCCAGGCAACCCATCCGTCAAGGCGGCCATCGACATCGCAGTGCACGACCTCGCCGCGCAACAAGCGGGCGTCCCGCTGTATCGCTATCTCGGCGCGACCCGGGACCGGATGGTCACGGACATGACCATTGGAATCATGGACACCCAAAGCGCGGTCGAGCGAGCCCAGCGATGGGTCCAAACCGGATTCCGTGCACTCAAGGTGAAAATCGGCCGAGATCCGAAATCGGACCTGGACCGGGTGCGCGCGATTCGCGGGGCCGTCGGTCCCCGGATCGAATTACGGATCGACGGGAACCAAGGGTACACGTGGAGCCAGGCGCTCAGCTTCGCCCGCGCGGCAAAAGACCTGAACATCTCGCTGTTCGAGCAGCCGGTGGCCACCACGGACATGGAGGGAATGCGCGTGCTGACGGAATCATCGCCGATCCCGATCATGGCAGACGAGATGGTCCTCACCGCGGACGATGCGAAGAAGATCCGGTGGGCGAACGCCGCGAAAGCGGTGAATCTCAAGCTGATGAAACATGGCGGCATCTGCCGTACAATGGACGTGAACACGATCTGTGAATCCGCCGGCTACTCGACGATGGTCGGTTGCATGGGAGAACCGCAGGTCTCGATCGCCGCGGCGCTGTCCTTCGCCCTTGGCCAGAAGAACGTTCGTTGGCTCGACTTGGATTCGCACTTCAACCTTGCTGAGGATCCGTCAACGGGCCTGGGTTTCGATAACGGGGAGCTCATCGCTCCGGGCAGGCCGGGACTGGGTGTCGCCTTATCCTGATGGCTTCTCGGACTCCGCCGACGGTTCCTCGTTCAAGGCGCGGTCCTGTTCCTCTTCCTCGATCACTCGAGCTACCGCGACGACCTCATCGCCATCCCCGAGACGCTGAAGCCTCACGCCGCGAGCCGAACGACCCTTCACGCTGATGTCGGCGACGGCGCAACGGATTACGACCCCCGCTTTCGTCGTTACAAGGAGATGCTCCTCCGATTGGACGACCTTCACCGCGACGACGCGCCCTTTCGCGTATTTCGCACTCGTGGTACGGACCCCTTTCGATCCTCGGCGGGTCTTCCTGTATTCGGAGGTCGTCGTGCGCTTCCCGTACCCGCTCGAGAGGACCGTCAGCAACTCAGCTTCCGGATTGGTCGATAGGGCCATCGAGACGACCTCGTCTCCTGTTCGGACACGCATCCCCGCGACCCCCGCGGCAGGTCGCCCCATCGGCCGGACTTCGTCGATTGGGAACCGATTGGCATATCCGCCGGCGGAGGCGAGGATGACCTCCTCGTTGCCTCCCGCGATCTGGACGTCGATCAACTCGTCTCCTTCATTCAGCCTGATGGCCCGGATCCCGCTCTCGCGGATGTTCTGGAATTCCGCGAAACCGGTCCGCTTGATTCGTCCTCGTTTGGTCACGAAGACGAGGAATCGGTCCTGGGGGAAATCTCGAGTCGGAATCATCGCCTCGACTTTCTCATCGGGATCGAGACGCTCCAAGAGATTGACAACGGGCTTCCCTCGCGCATATCTGCCCGCGGCGGGAAGCTTGAAGGCCTTTCGCTTGAACACCTTCCCTTTCGACGAGAAGAAGAGGATGAAATCGTGGGTTGAAGCAACGAAGAGGTCGACGACGTAGTCTTCCTCTTTGGTGTCCATGCCCGTGACGCCCTTTCCGCCGCGACGCTGTTTCCGGTACACGCTGACGGGTAGCCGTTTGATGTAGCCCGTGTTCGTGATGGTCACGACGTTGTCTTCCTCGGGGATCAGGTCTTCGATCTGCATGTCGTAGGCTTGGAGCTCGACGGTTGTCCGGCGGTCGTCGCCGAACTTCTCCTTGACTTCGCGGAACTCCGCCTTCAAGATGTCGAGCACTCGCTCTCGGGACGCCAGGATCGATTCGAGGTTCTCGATCTTGTGGTTTAAGTCGGTCTTCTCCTGGCGCAGCTTTTCGATCTCGAGTCCAGTGAGCTGGCGCAATGTCATGGCGAGGATGGCCTTTGCCTGGTTCTCGCTCAGGAGATACCGATTCATCAGGCCCGCCTGCGCCTCGTCTGCGTCCCGCGCACGTCGGATGAGCCGAATCACGTCGTCGAGGTGGTCGACCGCGGTGATGAGGCCCTCCACGATGTGAAGGCGCTCCCGTGCCTTCTTCAGGTCAAACTCGGTGCGGCGGCGCACGATCATGACCCGATGGTCGATGAACGCCTGCATCGAATCCTTGAGCGGTAGGACCCTCGGCTGTCCATCGAGCAGGGCGAGGTTGATCACGCCGAATGTCGTCTCCATCTGCGTGTGGTGGTAGAGCTGGTTGAGGACCACGTCCTCGACGGCGTCCCGCTTCAGCTCCAACACGATTCGCATGCCATCTCGGTCGCTCTCGTCCCGGAGGTCCGTCACGCCCTCGATTTTCTTCGACTTGACGAGCAGGGCGATCGATTCGACGAGAGAAGCCTTACTGACCATGTATGGGATTTCCGTGATGACAATTCGGGCGCGTTCATGACCCGCTTCCTCGAACTTCGCCTTCGCCCGGATGCGGATGAGCCCCCGCCCGGTCCGATATGCGTCCGCGACTCCGTCCGCGCCGTAAAGGATGCCGCCCGTCGGAAAGTCCGGGCCGCGAATCGGACCCGTCTCCGGGTTGTACAGATCGATCAACTCGGCCTGAGGGTTGTCGATTAGGACGATGACCGCGTCGACGATTTCTCCGAGATTGTGCGGCGGGATGTTCGTCGCCATCCCGACGGCGATCCCGCTCGATCCGTTGACGAGGAGATTGGGGAACTTCGAAGGAAGGACGAGAGGCTCCTTCAGCGTGCCATCGAAGTTGTCCATCCAGTCGACGGTGTCCTTTTCCAGGTCCTCAAGCATCGCCTCGGCCGTCTTCGCGAGGCGGCACTCCGTGTACCGCATTGCGGCGGGATCGTCTTCCGTACTCCCCCAATTCCCTTGCCCATCGATGAGCGGATACCGGAGGGAGAAATCCTGCACCATCCGTGCGAGTGCGTCGTAGACCGCCAGGTCTCCATGCGGATGCCATTTTCCAAGGACTTCGCCGACCACGCGGGCCGCTTTCTTGTGCGCAGACCCGGAGCCCATCCCGAGCTCGTTCATCGCGTGCAGAATCCGGCGCTGGACAGGCTTGAGGCCATCCCGGACATCGGGCAGCGCCCGCCCGACGATCACGCTCATCGCGTAATCGATGTAGGACCGGTGAAGCTCGTCCTCGATTGGCTGGGGCGAAACGTGGGGACGGGACTCCTGGGCTTCTTCCGGCATGGTCCTCCTAGATGTCCAGGTTCACGACTTCTTTCGCGTGCTCCTGGATGTATTGCCGGCGAGGCTCGACGGCCTCCCCCATGAGGATTGAGAACAGGGCATCGGCGGTCGCAGCGTCCTCGATCGTGACTTGCTTCAACAGGCGGCGGGCGGGATCCATTGTCGTCTCCCAAAGTTCCTCGGCGTTCATCTCCCCGAGGCCCTTGTACCGTTGGTACACGATACCTTTGTCGCCGAGCTTCTTCGCGAGGTCTTCCCGCTGCTTCTCTGTGTACGCATAGTGGAGTTCCTTGCCCTTCTTGACCTTGTATAAGGGCGGCTGCGCGATGTACACGAATCCGCTATCGAGGAGCGGCCGCATGTAGCGGAAGAACAGCGTGAGTAGGAGCGTCGTGATGTGCTGTCCATCCACGTCCGCGTCGGCCATCGTGATGACCTTGTGGTACCGGACCTTCTTGGGATCGAACTCTTCGCCGACCCCTCCTCCAATCGCTGTGATGAGCGTCCGGATCTCCTCGTTCTTCAGCATCTGATCGAGTCGGGCCTTCTCGACGTTCAGGATCTTCCCGCGAAGCGGCAAGATAGCCTGGAACTCACGTCGCCGACCCTGCTTCGCGCTATTGTGGACGAACACGCCCGCCGCGAGTGCGAAGTTGTGCGTGCCCTCCACAGTCATGTCGTAGACATCCATCGGCTCAGTGAGGGGGACCACAGCGACAACCCTGCAGTTCACGTTCGCCGCCGCCTCCCTCATCCGGGCCGACTCTCCCTGAAAATGCTCCTGTAGCAGGCGGTCATAGCGGATAGCGGTTGGCGCTGTCCTCCGCCGCGACTGCTCGTACGCCTCAGGCACATCCTCGGCGTCCAGGACCGCCTTCAGAAGCCGGAGTGACTTTAGGCGGTGCCCTTCCTTGATCACATGACTCCGTTGCTCGGCTGGGGCGGTTTCGCGCCACCCTCTTAGGCCGTGTTCAATCCGGCGTCTCTTCGTGGGGTCTGCCCAGGTTCGGTGGGCCGCCACGGCGAGTTTCTCAGCGTGCCCAGGATGTGTCTTCCACCAGCGCTGCACACTTTCCGAATGACGACGGCGGTAGTCAGGAGCTCGCCACTGTTGTCGCGTGGCTTCCGCGCGCCACGCTCGAAGCGCCTCGTCGCGCCATTGCGCTTTCGCCTGTTCGGAGAATTTTTCTCGAGCCGCGGGATGTTCGGCAAAGTACCTCCGGGACCGCTCGGCGTGGACCCGTCTGCGTCCGGGAACTGACCAATACTCTCTCTGTTCCCGGTTCAGCCTTTCCAAGACTTCCGTCCGATATTTCCCATTCTCTCGGTAGAATCGGAGCCACCGCGATCTCATGTACCGTTTGTATTCCGGGTCCTTCCACTGATTCTTCGCTCGGCTTGAGAGGATTGGCCTGATGTCCGGTTGCTTCATCCTCTCACTCATCCTCGTCCGGAATTCGTCCGATTGGCGGACGCGCTTGGATCGCTCCCGGCTCTCGGGAGAATGGAGTGTCTTGCCTAAGTGTTCGCGGTGCGTTGACAAGTGGGCTGCCTTGCTCAGGCGAACGACGTTGGGCGGGCTATTGTTCAGCTTGTTGAAATCCGTGTGATGGCGGTGCGCTCCCGCCTCTGTCGTATAGGTCCCTTTCCAGAGGTTGTACCAGTCCGCCAATACGTGAGTGAAGAGCCAAGACTCCGACTCAGGGTCCCAGACCATTTCGTATCCGTCAATGGTTATCCCCGGATCGCTCATGTCGGACGACTTCGTTCGCAACGGCATCAATGAATCCCCAGGTCGGAGGCGTCTCGCGGCGCGGTAGGAACGATTCCGCAGCATGAAGCGGTGGTCGGGAGTACAGACGATTTCCTGACCGTTGTCGAGGAGGACCTTCACCGTAGTTGTCTTCTCTCTCGTCATCCGTACATCCGTGATCCTCTGTAAGCCAATCTTTCCGTCCCGTCGAATCGTGTAGCAGAAGTGTTCCACTCCGCGCTTCTGTTCCTCGATGATTTCGGTGAAGCTCAGCCGTCTGCTGTCCGCAAGGGCGATCCTTGTGTCCCCCGAGAAGCAGCCTCCCGCGCTCGGTCCCTCCACGATGAACAACTCCGACTTGGCCGGATCGCGCTCCTGGCAATCCGCGAGTTTCCCGGGGAGGTTGAAACCCTCCAGGAGGCCTTTCCGTCGCGTGAGCTCACGGGCCTTTCGCGCGGCCTCGCGCGCCTGCGCCGCAAGGACCGCCTTCCCGATGCAGATCTCGGCGACCTTCGGCGTTTCCAGGAAGAACTCAGTGAGCTTCTCATACACGATGGACTCGACGATCCCCTTGACCTCGGAGTTTCCGAGTTTCATCTTCGTCTGTCCCTCGAACTGCGGCTCGGGGATCTTGAGACTGAGAATCGCCGTCAATCCCTCGCGGGCGTCGTCGCCCTCGAGGCTCTCGCCCTGCTTCAGGTACTTGTTGTCCTTCGCGTACTTGATGAAGGCCCGCGCAAGCCCGGCCTTGAATCCGACGAGATGGGTCCCGCCTTCGATCGTGTCGATATTGTTGACGAACGTGAAGATCGATTCGTTGTAGCCATCGTGATATTGCATCGCGACTTCGACGAGGGTTCCGTCGGACTCCTTCGCGAACTGGATAGGATCCGGATGGAGCGGATTCTTCGCGCGGTTGATCCACTTGACATACTCGGCGATGCCTCCCTGGAATTGGAACACATCCCCGCGGTCGTGGACCTTATCCACAATGATGATCCGAAGGCCGGCGTTCAGGAATGCCAGCTCCCGCAAGCGTGTCGCCAGGATGTCGTAGTCGAATTCGATGGATTCGAAGACCTGCGAATCCGGAAGGAAAGTGATGATCGTCCCGGTGCCTTCCGCCGGTCCGACGACCTCGAGGTCCGAGGTCTTCTTGCCGCGCGCGAACCGCATCCGGTGTTCCTGGCCGTCCCGCTTCACGCGGACCTCGAGCCATTCGCTCAGACCATTGACGACGGAGAGACCGACGCCGTGCAGCCCGCCGGACACGCGGTACATCTTCCGTTCGAACTTCCCGCCGCTGTGCATCCGCGACAGGACGATCTCGACTCCCGGCGCGCCGTACTTCGGGTGGATGTCGACCGGGATCCCGCGACCGTCATCTGCCACCGTGACGGATCCGTCCGGGTTCAGGGTGACCTGGATCTCCTTGCAGAAGCCGGCCATCGCCTCGTCGATCGAGTTGTCGACGACCTCGTGGACGAGGTGGTGGAGGCCGCGCGCGTCGACCGAGCCGATGTACATCGCAGGCCGCTTTCGGATCGCCTGCAGGCCTTCGAGGACCTGAATCTGCGTGGCGTCGTAGGCGGTCTCTTCTACCATCTATTTCGTAACCTCTCAGAGCGCGTTTCGGTGCCCTCTAGCAGCCCATCCCGAGGGACGGTCCAAGTATACGGCAGGCTCTTATAAAAGTTCGGAGGCCAGTTTCTATGGAGAAAACGGCCCTCCGCGAAGGGCCTTCATTGCGCGTCGAGTCTTTAAATACTGTAGCATGGTTGCTCTGACCCCCTCATTCTCGGCTTCGGAAACGTCGGATGGAGGAGCCGAAACCCAATCCTCGTCGGGACCTATTTTCGCTTCCACCGGACGCCATCGCGGCTGTCCTCGAGGACCACGCCGACCGCGGCGAGGGCGTCGCGGATTCGGTCCGCGGCGGCGAAGTCCTTACGCTTGCGAGCTTCCTCGCGTAGCTCGACGATGAGGTCCAGGAGGCGCTCGACCTGGTCCCCGCCTTCCGCAGTCGGCTGGAGGATGCCCAACACCTCCCCGAACGTCCGAAACGCCTGCGCGGCATCGTCGAGGGCAGCCCGCCCCGCCCCTGTTTCGATGGACTTGTTCACGGCGCGCCCGTAATCGAAGATCACCGCGATGGCCTCACGAGTGCTGAAGTCGTCCGACATCGCCGCGTCGAAGTCTGCGAGAGCTTTCGCCGTCGACGCGTTGAGCGAGCGATCGCCCTTGCCGGAACCCGGCGCTCGGCGACGTTCTGCTTCGAGGGTCCGTGTCGTCTCGCGAAGCCGCTCGTATGAACGCTTCGCCTCATCGAGGAGCTCCGGCGCGAAGTCGATGGGCCCGCGATATTGCACGTTGATCAGGAAGAAGCGGATCACCTCGGGCTCGTAGAGCTTCAGCGCCGCCTTGACGGGCCAGTAGTTCCCGAGGGACTTGTGCATCTCCTCCCCCTTTACGGTGACCATCCCGCCGTGCATCCAGTACTTCACGAAGGGCGTGATCCCGGTGTACGCTTCGGCCTGGGCGATCTCTGCCTCGTGATGAGGGAACATCAGTTCCGTCGCCCCTCCGTGGAGGTCGTACTGTGGCCCGAAGTGTCGGATCGTGATCGCCGTGTCCTCGATGTGCCATCCGGGCCGGCCTTTGCCCCACGGGCTGTCCCACGCGGGCTCCCCCGGCTTCCGGGCCCTCCACAGGACGAAATCGGCGGGATGCCGTTTCCGTTCCTCGATGGCGACTCGGGCCCCAGGCCGGAGCGATTCGACCTTCTGTCCGCTCAGCTTGCCCCAGCCGGAGAACGTCGTCGTGTCGTAGTAGACGCTTCCGTCTTCGGCGACGTATGCGTGGCCCTTCTTGACTAGCCCCAGGATCTGCGCGATGATGTCGTCGATGTAATCGGTTGCGAACGCGTACACGTCGACCGAATTGCAGCGGAGGGCATCCATGACCTCGAGGTATTCGGCGAAATACTGGTTGACGATGTCCTTCCACTCCCGTCCGGTCTTCTGCATTTTCTCGATGATCCGGTCCTCGATGTCCGTGACATTCTGGAGGTAGAACACATGGTATCCCTTGTGTCGAAGGAACCGTGCGACGACGTCGAACGCGACGTACGTCTTCGCATGGCCCATGTGCGTCTCGTCTTGTGGGGTGAGGCCGCAGACGAACATGGATACGCGGTTCGCCTGGAGGGGAACGAACTCCTCTTTCGTCCTCGACAGGGTGTTGTACACTCGGATGGGCATCGCGCGGTCGCATCTAGGCGTCGGGTATTAAGGTTCTTGAAGGTCGACGACGCCACCGCGGTCGGATGCTCCGTTTGTCAAGTCGTGGGTACATTTGACGCGCAAGTCTTATTGACCCTCGGTCCGCCATGTTGGGACGATCATGCGGGATTCCTTTCTCTCGAGGCGTGCGTCCGCGGTTCGCCCCTCCTGGGCCCGCGCCCTCCAACGAGCCGCGCTCCTACTCGCCGCGAGCGTCGCCCTCTTCGGGTCCTCGCTCGCCGTCGGTCGATGGACTGTTTCCCTTCCAGGCTCCGAGTTCATCTACGGAGACGTTCTCCTCGCGTGGATCGGGGTGGTCGCCTATGTCTCGGCTTGGCCGAACCTCTGGGCAGGGTTGCGGGACCTCCAGGCCCGGCGGCCTACGGATTCCAACGGCGTCGTTGCATGGCGGTCGTTCTCGCTCTGCCTCCTCGTGGCGGTCGCCACTGTCGTCGTTCTTCTGCTCCAGTACCATGCACTCGCTTCGGCCGACGTGTGGATCTTCATCGTGTCTTGGCCCATCATGCGCTTCGCCGGCTGGTCGCTCGTGCCGACCCTTGCCCTCCATGGAATTATCTTTGGCCGCGTCGCTCGTTCCCTCGAACCCCCTTTCCAATATCTCACGGACCTCGGAGCGCTCATCCTCTTCGCCGTCGCCGCTGCAACGACCGTGATCATCCTCCAGAGTCCCGGGGCCAGCGCCTTCGTTCAAGCATGGAGCCTGGGACTTGGGGTGCTGCCTGCTGCCGCTGCGGTCGGCTACGGGCTAATCGCTTTCGGGATGACCGCTCAATCGGCGACCGTGAAAGCGCCGATCGCGACAACGCAGCCTGGGTCGCTCCGGGCCTCAGCCGAGCGCCCGTTCGAGGTCTTCCGTTAGGTCGTGGACGTCCTCGAGTCCGATCGAGAAGCGTACGAGGCCGTCCGTGATGCCCTGCTTCTCCCGCTGTTCCTTCGGCACGCTGGCGTGGGTCATCGAGGCCGGGTGCTCGATGAGGGATTCTACGCCGCCCAGGCTCTCCGCCGGCACGATGACCTCGAGGCGTTTGAGCCGCTCGACGATCCGAGACGGATCGCGGGCTTCGAAGCTCAGCATGCCCCCGAAGCGGCGCATCTGTTTCTTCGCGATGGCGTGGCCGGGGTCGTCGGGGAGACCGGGGTAGTGGACCTTCGCGATCGCCTTGTGGGCCTTCAAGAATTTCGCGAGCGCTTCCGCGTTGTCGCAGTGCGTTTCCATGCGGACCGCGAGGGTCTTGATCCCGCGCAGCGTGAGCCAACAATCGAAGGCGCTCGGGATCGCGCCCAGCGCGTTCTGGGAGAACTTGAGCTTCTCGTGTAGGTCGTCTCGGTCCATCACGAGGGCTCCGCCGAGGAGATCCGCATGGCCGCCCAGATACTTCGTCGTGCTGTGGACGACGAGGTCGATCCCGAGGGCCAGCGGATTCTGCAGGGCCGGGGACGCGAACGTGTTGTCACACACGCTGATCGCATCGTGCGCCTTCGCGATGACCGCGAGCTCGCGGAGGTCGACGACCTTCATCAAGGGGTTCGTCGGCGATTCGGTCCACAGCATCCGAGTCTCCGGCCGGAAGGCGTCCTCCGCGTCGACGAGGTCGCGCAGGTCGACGAAGCTCGATTCGATCCCGTAGTTGCTCATGATCCGCGTGAAGATCCGGTAGACACCGCCGTAGCAGTCGTCCGTCACGACGACGTGGTCTCCCTTCTTGAGTAGCGTGAGGGAGGTCGTGATGGCCCCCATGCCGCTCGAGAACGAGAGGGCATACTTGGCCCCCTCGAGGCCCGCGAGGCTCTTTTGCAGCGCCTCGCGCGTCGGGTTCGAGGAGCGCGCGTACGCGTACTCGTCCTGTGTCTTCCGGGAATACGTCGAGGTCAGGTAGAGCGGCGGTGTCACCGCGCCGGTCCGCGGATCCGGTTCCTGCCCGACGTGGATGGCCTTCGTGGCAAAACGCATCGAATCGCCGGGGACGGAGTCGCGGGTCCTCCGTAAATAGGCTTGCTACGCGCGGCCCGCGAGGTACTCGATGACGTCGATGCGGGTGATGATCCCCTCGAGTCGGTTCTCCTTGCCAACGACGACGGCGGGACTGCCGCGCAACAGGAGTTTGTAGACCTGCTCGAGGTCCGCACCCGGCTCGACGATGGGGAACGGTTTCTCCATCACCTTGGCGACGTAATCGTCGTAGAGCTTCGGGTTCTGGAGGAGGGCCTTCATCAGGATCTCCTCCCGCAGGCTGCCGACGAGGATGCCCGTGTCCATGACGGGGAGCTGGGACACGTTGTACTGGCGCATCATGTCGGCGGCCTCACGGACCTTCGCCGCGATGTCGACCGTTACGACGCCGGGAATCGTTCGCTCCTTCGCCCGGAGGATCGTCATGAGGGGCGCGACCGGTTCCTCGAGGTAGCCTTGCTCCTTCAGCCACTCCTCGTTGTGGGCCTTCGAGAGGTAGCGCTCGCCGGTGTCGGGCAAGAGGACGACCATCACGTCGGCCCGGTCGAGCGTCTCGGCAATTCGCCGGGCCGCAACGACGGCGGCGCCGCTCGAACTCCCCGCGAGGACGCCTTCCTCCCGGGCGAGGCGGCGCGTCATCAGGTACGCCTCCTTGTCGCCCACCTTGACGATCTCGTCAATCGTGTCGAACCAGGTGGACTCCGGCACGAAGTCCTCCCCGATTCCTTCGATCTTGTAGGTGTGGGCCTTCATGGGTTCCTTCTTGTAGAAGAAATCCTTCAAGATCGATCCGAGCGGGTCGACCCCGATGACCTGGACTTTCGGATTCTTCTCCTTGAGGAACTTGCCCACGCCGCTAATCGTGCCCCCGGTCCCCATCCCGCAGACGAAGTGCGTGACGGTCCCGTCGGTGTCCCGCCAGATTTCCGGGCCCGTCGTCTCATAGTGGGCTCGGGGGTTCGCCTGATTCGCATACTGGTTGGGCAGAATGGAGTTTGGAGTGTCGCGGTGGATCCGTTCCGCGACGCGGTAGTAGGAATCCGGGTGCTCCGGCGGAACCGCCGTGGGCGTCACGACGACGCGAGCCCCGAGGGCCTTCAGGAGGTCGATCTTCTCCCGACTCATCTTGTCCGGCATCGTGAAGACCGCGCGGTAGCCTTTGATCGCGGCGACCATCGCGAGGCCCAGGCCGGTGTTGCCGCTCGTGGGCTCGATGATCGTTCCCCCGGGTTTCAACAGCCCCTTCGCCTCCGCATCCTCGATCATCTTCTCCCCGATTCGGTCTTTGACGCTCCCGCCGGGATTCATCATCTCGAGCTTGGCCAGCGCGAGGCAAGGGACGCCCGCCATGATCTTCGGCAGCTTGACCAAGGGCGTGTTCCCGATTGTGTCGAGGATGCTCTCGAAGACCCGCATTGCTAGGCCGACTCCGTCACCGACACTCGATGAAAAGGATGGTCGCTATAAGAACGTGCGCGGGTCGGTTACCTCTGATGTCCTCCCGAACAGATTCGGTTTGCTCCGCTTACGAAATCGGTCTCGCGACGAGTCGGAACGGTCCGGAGCCGCGGGATGCGAAGATGCCGGGGGAGGGAGTCGAACCCTCTGGAAACCGATCTGCAGTCGGTCACATTAGCCGCTCTGTCACCCCGGCGTCGCCCGCCCAACCGACGCAGCGTAATTGAAACTTTGGAGAAGCGCTGGCGTTGAAGCGCGCCCGGTGCGAGACGAAGAGCGCGCAATCGCTCCCTGTCTCCCGGATTGCGTGTCGATCGCACTTGGTCGCGCATCCGAGTTCGAGTTTCGTCAGATAAACTATTAGAGTCGACTCCCCCTTTCCACGACTTCCGGCCCGGAGGGAACCTATACGGAGCCCGAAACGGACGCGGAGGGAGGACGCGTTCCCGTTCCCCCAGGGCCCGAAGCTCCCACGCGTTGGCCCTGGGGTCGAATCACCGCGGTCGTGGTCGTGGCCCTGATCACGATCACCGCATTCGCCATCGCGGTTCGTCAGCCCAACCGCCCGCCGGCCATCAACGACGTCTCGGTGAGCGATGACATTGCCATCGCGAGCGCGTCTCCCACGAAGCTCGCATTCACCGCGCACGCGACCGACCCCGACGGCGATGCGCTGAGCTACTTTTGGGAGTTCGGCGACGGCGGAACCGGATCGGGGGCCCAGGAGCCCCACGCCTATGCCGTGCCCGGCTGGTACACCGCGGTCCTGACCGTGAGCGACGGCAAGGGTGGCATCGCGACGAACGATGACCGGCTCCTGTTCATTCACGTGCGCTCAGCTCCGTCTGACGGCACGGTCCCCGCAAGCCCGCCGTCGCCCTCCGGTTGCGCGGTGACGTGCGTCGGAGCGAACGGTCTCGCGGCGCTCACGGCGAACCGGTCCGCCGCGACGGTCGGCTCCGAGATCCGGTTCAGCGGAAATGCCTCATGGGCGTACGTATGGTCGTGGAACAACGCATCGAACGTCTCCCGCGGCGGAGCGTACTCGGTCGTGACCGCCGCCGAGAACGCATCCTTGTTCTCGTTCAGCTACTCGTGGGGAGACGGGACCGCGAATACGACCGGCACGGCCCTCGAGGTCGGTGAGACGGTACACCGGTTCTCCTCGCCGGGGACCTACTTCGTCCGATTGATCTTGTCGTCGGGGGCGTTCGCGAAGTCCGCGGGCTACACCGTGCGCGTTGTCTCCGGCGCTCCGCTGGCCCAGGTGAAGTATCCCAACATTTTCGCGGCGGCGACCGCGCGGGAACCGGACTCGCTCGAGTCCGCGATCGATAACGACTCCGCGGGCGGCGAGGTCCTCCAGAACGTGTACGAAACGCTCATCGCGGTTCCGTCCGGGATCGAAAGCGTCGATTCGCTTGTGCCTCGCCTCGCCACAGACTTGCCGTCGATGGCCAACAACGGCACGTCGCCCGACGGGAAGAACTACACCTTCCAGCTGCGGACCGACGTGATGTTCCACGATCAGACGCACATGACGGCGACGGATGTCTCGAGCTCGTTCCGGCGGCTGCTCGCCATCCACCCGGCCGACGGACCTTCGCGGATCCTCGAAGGTCTCATGACCAATCGCATCAGCACGTTCACGAACGCGGACTGCAATCCGTCGGTCGCGGGAAAGCAGAACTGCACGATCGGAGACTGGGCCAACGTGACCTTCCCGGTGCGGTCCGCGGTCCCGGCGTACATGAGCGCCGCCTTGCCACCGGAACCATCGTGGGATACGACGGCGCTGAATGTCTCGACCGCCTGGGCTGTGAGCAACTCCACGGTCGAGCCAACCGGGAACTATACCGTCGTCTTCCATCTCCTGCGCTCATATTCCGCCTTCCTGCCGATCCTCGCTTCGACTGTCGGATCCATCCTGTCACAGGCCTGCGTTGGAAAAAACGGAAGCGTCCGATGGGGCGTCCCGAATTCCATCTTAGCTCGGGGTGCGGACTGCGGGAGCGGACCGTTCACCCTGACGACTTGGTCGCCGAACCAAGCCATTGTGCTGACGCGGTTCAATCAGTCTTGGCGAGGCCCCGCCAAGGCCCCGGCCGTCCACCTCCTTCCGGTGCGCGACGTCGTGAGCCGCAAGTTCCTGCTCCTCGCCGGGGACGTGGATACGGCCGCGATCGATCGGGACCACCAGTGGGACGTGATGAACGCGGACGGGACGCCGAAGTCCCCGACCTTGCGGATCGCGAAAGACCGCCCCGCGTTCGACATGTCGTTTTTCGGCTACAACCAGAGGATCAACCTCACCGCGACGCCGGATCCGAGTACGGTGCTGGCGACCTTCTTTGCGGACGTCCACATTCGCAGGACGTTCACCTACGCATTCGATTACAGCGCCTTCCTCGTGAACGTGACCCACGATGCGGGACTCCAACCCCGCGGACCGATCCCGCTCGGCCTTCCGGGATACAACGCGAGCATCCCCCTCTTCCCCTTCGATTTGGCTCGAGCCGCGACCGAACTGAACGCGACGCCATACTGGACGTCGGGGTTCAACCTCACGCTGTACTACCGGGCGGGGAGTGCGTACGAGGAACAGGGGTGCCGCCTCTTGGCCCAGGGCCTCGAGGCGCTGCACGCGCGGGAAGGTTCTCCGGGCGTCATCCTGGTCGCCGTCCGATCCCTCGACTCGGCCGTGTATAATCGGGCGTTGCATGACGGCGGTCTCCCGCTCGCCCTCCTGTCGTGGGCGCCTCGTTTCGCCGATCCGCTGGATTCCGTTGTGCCGTTCCTTCGAACCGGGAGCGCGTATTCCACGTGGATTGGATATAGCAACGTAACCCTCGATGCCCGCATCGACGCCGCCGCGAGCGAGTTGAACGAGACGACACGGCTGCTGGAATTCCTCGACCTCACGGCCCGCGCGGTCCTCGACGACGTGCCGTACCTGTGGGTCTTCCAGGCGACGAGTTTCCATGTCGAGCGAGCATGGGTCAGCGGCTACTACTTCAACCCGATGCTGAGGGGCCTTGACTACTCTCAACTGTCGAAAGCGTAAGACGGAGTTTCAGTCGAGGCTCCGGATCGCGACGATTCATCGCCGCTCTATCCGGCAGATGATGCATCGAACGGTCTCGCCGAATCTATATATGGACGCATGGGCTGGCTCGTCGGATGGCGGATCTGAAGACGATCACGGACACAGTCCACGGGACGATCCGCCTCGATCCGCTCACCCTCGACCTCCTCGAAACGCTCGAGCTGCAGCGACTCAATTCGATTCGGCAGCTCGGCCTGACGTATCTCGTGTTCCCGGGGGCGAATCATTCTCGAGTCGAGCATTGCCTCGGCGTAGGCCACGTCGCGGGGGAGATGGCGCGCGCACTCGGCCTGCCGGACGACGAACGAAAGCTCGTCCAGGCGGCGGGCCTTCTCCACGACGTCGGGCACGGTCCGTTCTCCCATACCTTGGAGCACGTCCTAAGCCGCGAGCTCGCGGTGGACCACATGCACCTGACGCAGCGGATCATCACGGGCCACGACGACAACGTGTCCCCGGAAGATCGGCGCGCCTTCCCGGACGTCAAGCGGATTCACGAAGTGCTCGAAGCGCACGGGGTGAATCCCGCGGCCGTCGCCGACCTAATCCGCGGGCCTTCGGAGAGGGGCGCGGGCCTGCTCGTGCCCGGAGGCCGGAAGGAGTCGAAACGGTACCTCGCGCAGATCATCCACAGCCCGATGGATGCGGACCAGATCGACTACCTCATGCGGGACGCGCATTATACGGGCGCCTCCCACGGGACGATCGACTTCTCCCGCCTCCTGCAAACGCTCCGGACCCACCGGGGCGAGCTCGCCCTGGATCGCAAGGGCCTTCCGGCCCTGGAGGGGATGCTCGTTGCGCGGGGCCTGATGTACTCCTCGGTGTACTTCCACAAGACCGTCCGCATCGCCGAGGAGATGCTCGCGCGCGCCGTGGAACGGTCCGACGCACCGATCGCCGACATCCAGAAGATGGTGGACCATGAGCTCCTGAACTGGCTCGTCCATCAGGGGCCGCTCCAGCGGGAGATCGCGCTGCGGCTGAAATATCGCAAGCTCTACAAGCGCGTCCTCGCGTCGGACCGGGACGATCTCACCGACGCCACGCGGGCGGTGCTCGCATCGTTCAAAGATCCAGACGAGCGCCGGCGCGTGGAGGACCGCATCGCGCGGCGGGCCGGCGTGAAGCCGGGCCAGGTCATCGTCGATGTCCCGCTTCCTGAATTACTGTTGAGCGAGCCTCGCATCGCAAAGACGGAGGTCCCCATCCTCGACGACGGCGACGTGAAACCGTTCTCGAAGGTGAGTCCGCTCGGCCGCGCGCTCCAGGTCCGTCAGGTCGTCGACTGGGTCGTCATGGTCGCCGCACCGGCGGAAGCGGTCGACGCCGTTCGCAAGGCATCGAAGGCCGCGCTCTCCGAGTAACGCACGCGGATCGGCACGCGAATCGAGGACGATTCGCGCGTGTTTGTCAACGCGGCGGACGTTCGTCCGACAACTTTTAAATAGCGTCCGCCGGATACGCGGCCATCTTGCGGGATGGGATGAACTCGCAGGCTCTGCAGGTGCTGCAATGAATTCGATGTTAGAGGACGTTCTCGCCCGGGAAGGGAGTGCCCCCGCATTTGAAGACAGCCGGGTCGACGCCGAGCTCGAAGAGATGCTCAGCAAGATGCGGACGAACATCAAGATCATCGGCCTCGGTGGTGGAGGCTGCAACACGATCGGCCGCGTTTACAACGAGGGGATTGTCGGGGCCGAGCTGTACGCATGCAACACGGACGCGCAACACCTGCTCCATATCGCTTCCCCGAAGAAGGTCCTGCTCGGCCGTCGGATCACGAAGGGCCTCGGGGCCGGCGCGCTGCCGCAGATCGGCGAGGAAGCCGCGCGGGAGGCCGAAGAGGAGCTGCGCGCGATCGTGCAAGGCGCGGACATCGTGTTCGTGACGTGCGGCCTGGGTGGCGGGACGGGCACCGGCAGCTGCGGCTACGTCGCCCGGCTGGCGAAGGAGATGGGCGCGCTGACGATCGCGGTCGTGACCTTGCCTTTCCGGGGCGAAGGGAAGCTCCGGATGGAGAGCGCGGAATGGGGGCTCGAGCGGCTCCGCGACGCGGCCGACACGGTGATCACGATCCCGAACGACAAACTGCTCGACCTAGTGCCGCGGCAGTCGTTGAACCTCGCGTTCAAGTTCGCGGACGAGGTCCTCATGCGGTCGATCAAAGGACTCACGGAAATCATCACGAAGCCCGGCCTCGTGAACCTCGACTTCAACGACGTGAAGACGATCATGAAAGGCGGCGGGGTCGCGATGATTGGCCTCGGCGAGAGCCAGGCCGTCGGTGACAACCGCGCCGTCGAGGCAATCGAAGAGGCGATCAACTCGCCGCTCCTCGAGGTCGATGTGTCGACCGCCCACGGCGTGCTGATCAACGTTACGGGCGGGAACGACATGACGATTTCCGAGGCGGAGCGCGTTGCCGAGGTCGTCCAATCGAAGGTCTCTCCGACCGCGCGGATCATCTGGGGCGCGACCGTCGACGCGTCGCTCGAACACACGTTGCGCGTCATGCTCGTCGCGACCGGCGTCAAGTCGAAGCAGATTGTCGGGCGACGGGATCCCTCGGAGGAGAAGGCCCGCGTCGGCGTCGACGTCATCCGCTGAATTGCCCCGTGGCGATCCACGGGAGGCGAGGAGGACGGCGCGAACCCGGAAACATTTATTAATCGTCCTCCTTTACGTGAATGTCGCGGTTGCTTCATTCGCTTCCTCGGGCAGCCGGAGGCCGAAAAATGGATTCCATTGTCAGGGAAGTCGTGAGTCGTTCGGGCGTTCAGCCGCGGCTCCCTGAATCCCCCACGCAGTCGATGGGCGTCGGCGCGGAGGACGCCGAACTCGAGCGGATCCTCGCCAGCCTGAGGACGAACATCAAGATCGTCGGCATTGGAGGGGGCGGCTGCAACACGATCGACCGGCTCGTCGAGTCCGGCATCGTCGGGGCGGAGCTCTTCGCCGCGAACACGGACGCCCAGCATCTCCTGATCATCCGGTCGCCTCACAAGCTCCTCCTGGGACGCCGCGTCACGCGGGGCCTCGGGGCCGGGGCACTCCCCCAAGTCGGCGAGGAGTCCGCCCGCGAAGCGGCGGACGAACTCCGGTCCGTCGTCCAGGGGGCGGACATGGTCTTCATCACGTGCGGCCTCGGAGGCGGCACCGGCACAGGCGGCGCCCCGGTCCTCGCGCAGCTGTCGAAGGAGGCGGGCGCCCTCACGATCGCGATCTGCACGTTCCCCTTCCGGGCCGAGGGAGCGATCCGAGCCGAGAACGCCGAGTATGGCCTCGAGAAACTCCGCAACTTCGCGGACACGGTCGTCGTGATCCCGAATGACAAACTCCTTGAACTCGTCCCGCGTCTGGCGCTGAATGCGGCGTTCAAGGTCGCGGACGATGTGCTGATGCGGGCGATCAAAGGAATCACGGAAATCATCACGAAGCCCGGCCTCGTTAACCTGGACTTCAACGACATCAAGACGATCATGAAGGGCGGCGGGGTCGCGATGATCGGCCTGGGCGAATCCGATCGTGACAACCGCTCGGAAGAGGCGATCGAAGAGGCGATCAATTCGCCCCTGATCGACGTCGACATCAGCGCCGCGACCGGAGCCCTCGTGAACGTCACGGGCGGGAACGACATGAGCGTCGCCGAGGCCGAGAAGGTCGCCGAAATCGTCCAGGGTCGCATTGCGCCGAACGCGCGAATCATCTGGGGCGCGGCGGTCGACCCGAGCTTGGAGCACAAGCTGCGGGTCATGCTCATCCTGACCGGCGTGCGATCGAAGCAGATCCTTGGCCCGGGGGAGCACGTGCGCGCCCACGGCGGGGTCGACATCGTACGGTGATGCCATGGCGGACATCGTGGATCGGAGCTGGGAGGTTCAACGGCGGATTGAGGAGCGTGCGAAGCGCCTCGGGAAGGGCCGCTACGGCCGTGTCCTGAAGATGGCGCGCCGGCCCACGTCGGACGAGTACTCCAAGGTCGTGCTGATCACGGGCGTCGGGATCGCCGCGATCGGCGCCCTGGGCTTCGTCATCTACCTGATCATGCGATACGGACCCGGCGTTTTCCACGGGATTTTCGGTTACCTGGGGCTGTGATGGAATGGGATTGCTCGACGATCTCTCGAAGCGCGAGGCGAAGTCGGAGTCCAAGCCAGAACCGCCCGCCGTCGGCCACTACGCCGTCAAATTGGACCTGAAGGAAGAGAAAGTCTCCCTCACGGCCGGGCAGACGAAAGAATACGCTGTCGTCGTCACGAACACGGGAACCGAGGACGACACGATCCGGATCAAGGTGGACCTCGTCTACAATTCCGAGCTTCCCGATCCGCCCGAGTGGACCGTCAAACTGTACGGCGTCGAGGACAAGGTCTGGGACGTCACGTTCACGAAGGTCACGGAGAAGGAGTTCCGATTGATCGCGGACGGCCAGCGTGAGATCACCTTGACCGTCACATGTCCGAAGGGCGCTCGGTACGGGGACCGGTTGAACGTCGTCGTGAATGCGATCTCAAAGGGCGACCCCGGGGCGTTCGACGCGAAGACCCTCAGCTTCAGCGCGCGACAGGCGGTCCTTGCGGTCAAGTCCTCGATCGGTCATGAGCGCGCCGTGGCGGACGCCATCTACGCCCGGGCCAAGGCAAAGGACGTCGGCGTGTTTTCGGTCCTCGTCCCCGCGAACTTCCGCGGTTACGTCTACGTCGAGAGCATGAACCCGGATCGCCTGGAGGAAGTCGTCCGCGGTCTGCGACGGGCTCGCGGCGTCGTGAAGGGCGAGGGGGAGTCGACGGGAATCGCCTTCTCGGAAATCGAGGCGTACCTCACCCCGAAACCGATCGTCAGCGGGATCATGGAAGGCGACATTGTCGAACTGGTCGCCGGCCCGTTCAAGGGAGAAAAGGCCCGCGTCATGAAGATCGACGAGACCAAGGAAGAGATCACCGTCGAGCTGTTCGAGGCCATGGTCCGCATCCCGGTAACGGTCCGCGGCGACAGCGTCCGGGTCCTCCAGAAGGAAGAGGAAAAGTGAATCGGGCCATCCGACATGGTTGGCCGATACCGCTCGGTTAACCTTGTTTAAGGTTGCTTTCGTCATCTCACCGTGATCCTCGTCATTGTGGCGCTTCTGCCCGAGTTGCGCCTTCCGCCGTCACCCCCTCGATGGTCGAACGATGATTCGATGAGCCCGGTCGAAACGTTTATGCCGGCTCGGTCTCTCGGCCGCCCTACCGAGGTTTCGGACGATGGTGGAGAAGCTGAACGTCCTCGTCGATGGAGGCAAGGCGACCCCCGGACCTCCCCTGGGACCGGCGCTCGGTCCGCTCGGCCTGAACATCGTTGAGATCATCAAAGCGATCAACGAGAAGACGAAGAGTTTCGAAGGGATGAAAGTCCCCGTCACCCTGATCGTCGACCCGAAGTCGAAAGCCTTCACGATCGAGGTCGGGACCCCCCCGACGTCCGCACTCATTGCGAAAGAGTTGAAGATTGAGAAAGGCTCCGGCGACCCGGGCAAGACACGGGTCGGGAACCTGTCCCTTGCGCAGGCGATCAAGATTGCGGGCATGAAAGCGGACGCGATGCAAGCGAAATCCCTGAAGGCGCGGGTCCTCGAGGTGGTCGGCACCTGCGTCTCGAATGGGGTGACCGTGGAAGGGAAGCCCGCGAAAGAGTTCTCGAAGGAGATCCAGTCGGGCAAGTACGACAAGCAACTCGCCGGCTGAGGTCAGCGGGCTTTCGGGAACGCCTTGCGCTCCCGGGCGGTCGGTTGCGACAAGTCGAGGAGCATCGCCTCGAGCTGGATCCTCACGAAGTCCATGTCGCCGACCCAGAGCCCCTGGAGTTTGTCCGCCGCGAGCTCTCCCTCGCGGTAGAAGGAATTCAGGATGAACACTTCCTGGTCGCTCGGGAACACGTACGTGTGCGCGAGCCGGGTGGCGGACAGCGGCCGAGCCGGGAAGTGGAACTGCACGCGCATGTTCCGTCCGAGGAGGCTTCCGAGTTCCGCGAGGTCCGGGCGGTTCGCCTCGTTCAAGACGACCCGCACGACTCGTCGGGACCGGCCGAGGGCGTCGAAGAGGAGCCGCAGGATCTCGGGGGCGACGGGGAACGGACTCACGCAAAGGATCTGTCCGCTGCTGGAGAGGACCACCTCGCGGAGCTTGCGACCGATCGACTCCGTCCCCTTGTAGATCCAGAGGTCCGTCTCACTCTCCCGTGCCTTCGGGGGGACGCTCTCCTTCAACCCGCCGACCATTTCGGCCGCGGCGACGAGATCGTCCCCTCTCGACTGATGGGCTTCTTCCGCGACGATTCGAGGCGCACGGGCCCGATATCGGTTCGGGCGCTCCCGCGACACCTCGATCCAGCCTTTCGTTTGCAGGGACTGTAGGATCCGATAGACGGCCGGATATTGCACGCCAAGGAGTTGGCTGATGTGCTGGGCGGTCGCCACCCCATTCTGGAGGAGGCTCAGGTACGCGCGCGATTCCTTGCCGGTGAGACCGAGGGTCTCGAGGGCCCGCTCGACGTCCTCCTCCCGCACGGATCGGGCTAGGGGCGATGGCTACAAAAGGGTTATGCAGTTATCATCGGCCGACTGATAATTCCTCGGCGATGCCGTTCGGATCGTCGATTCCGCGCGACGGACGATGGAGATGCGTCTAGTCCCGTCCGTAGTTCGCCGAAGACGGACCCGGCGTCGCGCGTCCGCAAAGCCTTATTAGGGCCACGCTCTTTGGCCGCCTCTCCTCTGCAGGAGGCCATCTCGGCTGCACGCACTGCAGGAGGCGATCTCCCTTGGCGGACAAGCATTCGGTCGAGACGATCAAGAAGCTCCTCGAGGCCGCCAAGCCCCGTGCGTTCAAGGAATCCGTTGAGGTCGCCGTGAACCTTCGCGATGTTGATCTTTCGGTTCCGAAGAATCGCGTCGAAGAGGACGTCGTCCTGCCCAAAGGACGGGGGAAGCCGATCCGCGTCTGCGTCTTCGCGTCGGGAGAGCTCGCCTTGAAGGCGCGGAACGCCGCGGACCTCGTGATCCAGCCGCAAGAGATCGAGGAATACGCGAGCGACAAGCGGAAGGCGAGGACCCTCGCGACATCGTACGACTTCTTCATTGCAGAGGCCCCGCTCATGCCGGTAATTGGCAAGCGTCTCGGCGTCGTCCTCGGACCCCGAGGGAGGATGCCTCGTCCCGTCCCGCCCACGGCGGACCCGACGAACCTGATCAACTCATTGCGGAACACGGTCCGGGTCCGGAGCCGCGACAAGCGGACGTTCCATGCGGCGATCGGGACGCGGGACATGCCCCCCGAGGATCTCGCCGAGAATCTGGACGCCTTGATGCGCCGCGTCGTTGGCAAGCTGGAACGGGGACGATTCAACATCCAGTCCGCCTACGTGAAGACCACGATGGGCCCCGCGGTGAAGTACCTCTGAGGTGGTCCCTTGGCGCACGTCGCTCCCTACAAGAAGCAACTCGTCGAGAGCCTCGCGACGCGCTGCGCCCAGGCCCGTGTGGTGGGCATCGCCAACATCCACGGGATCCCCGCGCCGCAGTTCCAGGCGATCCGGAAGAAGCTCTCCGGGCGCGCGACAATCACGGTCGCGAAGAACAACCTACTGCGCCTCGCGTTGGAGCAGGCGAGCGAGAAGAAGCCGGACCTCGTGAAGCTCAGTGACACGATCGAGGGGCAGACGGCCGTCGTGACGGCGGACATCAATCCGTTCCGACTCTTCAAGGAACTCGAGGCGACGAAGACGCGCGCTCCGGCCCGAGGGGGCGAGGTCGCGCCGGAAGACCTCTGGGTCCGCGCCGGGGAGACGCCGTTCAAACCCGGCCCCGTCGTGGGCGAACTCCAGAAGGCCGGGATTCCGGCAGCAATCGAACGGGGCAAGGTCATGATCCGCCAAGACAAGCTCATGGTGAAGGCAGGCCAGCGAATCCCGAGGGACGTCGCCCAGCAGCTCGCGCGGCTCGAGATCTTCCCCCTGGTCGTCGGCCTCGATTTGCGAGGCGCCTACGAGGCCGGCACCGTGTTCCGACGGGATGCGCTGGCGGTCGACGACACGGTCGTCCGCGGACAGATCGCCCAGGCCTGGCGGGAGGCGCTCGCCCTCGCACTCACGATTGCCTACCCGACCAAGGAGACGATCCGCCCGCTCCTGGCGAAGGCCCACGCGCAGGCGCTGGAGCTTGCCGTCGAGTCCGAGTTCCCGACGAAAGAGTCGATCAAGTTTCTCTTGGCGAAAGCCCACACTCAGATGCTCGCCCTCGTCGCCCGCGCGCCCGGTGCCGCCGACGAGGCGCTTCGCACGATGACCGGATGATCAAACAACAAGGAGGTGACGACGAATGGAATATGTGTACGGGGCGTTGGTCCTGCATGCGGCCGGCAAGCCCGTGAGCGAGGAGAACCTGAAGAAGGTCCTCACCGCGGCCGGGGTGAAGGTCGACGAGACCCGCGTGAAGGCTCTGACCGCCGCGCTGGAAGGCGTGAACATCGACGAGGCCCTGAAGGCCGCCGTCGCGATGCCGACCGCCGCTCCCGCGGCAGCGCCGCCCGCCGAGAAGAAGGAAGAGAAGAAGAAAGAGGAGAAGAAGGAAGAAGAGAAGGTCTCCGAGGAAGAGGCGGCTGCGGGCCTGGGTGCGCTCTTCGGCTAGGCCGAGGGCCGCCCGCACCCTTTTCCATTTCCTGGAGGCCGAGCGGGAGCGATCGTCAGGCAGAGCCTTTTTTCGCCGCTTGCTGCGCCCGCTTGCCTCGCTCCTTCGCGGTCAGCCCGGTCGCCCGCTCGAGGAATGCGTTGTACGCCTTGATCGTGTCCGTGGCGACATGATCCGGGACGCCGGACTTCATCGTGGTGTCGACGAACAGCTTCTTCCCGTCGGTCCACACGACCATCTTCTCGAGGGCGCCGTGAGAGACGATGACCTTCGCCCCATCCGTTCCGACGTCGCCGAACACCTCCGCGGCGATCTTCCGCAGGCCGTCGCCCTCGAGGTTCTTCCCCGTGCCCCGTTTCAACTCGTATTCGCGCATCCGAATCGCGATTCCCGATTCTCGGACCTCGGATGAACGTTACGCTTCAAGGACCGCCAGTGGATCAGCGGACGTCATCATGAACGGTTGCGTCTCACCGTAGGCCCGCCACACCTCCTGGCAGGCGCACGACAGGTCGCCGAAGTCCGCGCGGAGGCCGAGCGAGAATTCTTCGATCGCGTTCACGACACGTCGATCGCAGGTTCCGCAGTTGTGGGCCCCGCGGACCAGGCCGCCCGCGGTCGGGTGGCTTTTCACGTGGGCCTTCAAGTCGCGGGTGCGCTCGAGGACCTCGACGACGGACCAGAGCCACGGGGGGCGGTACTCGCCCCGGCGGAAGAGCCGGTCGACAATCGTGCGGCTCTGGACGTTCACCGGGTTGAAGGAGACCGTGTCGCTGTGCGGATCCGCCTCGTGTCCCGATCGGACGGCATCTTCGATCGCCTCCCGTTCCGTCAGGAAGGGCGGCTTGATCAACAGATACGTCTTCACGGTCGCGCCGGCCTCGCGCGCGACGGTCGCGGCCCGCATATGTTCTTTCAGGCCCCAGACTTTGTTGACGGCGTACCGCAGGACGTTCTCGTTCGTCGACTCGAGCCCCAAGGCAATCTCGAGTTCGTCGACGAAACGCAGGGCGTGCTCGAGCTGGTCGCGGCGCAACAGGTGGGCGAGCGTCTCGACGATGACCTTGTCGCAGCGGTCTCCGAGTTCTGTGAGGATTCGCTCTCGGACATCTGGAGACACTTCGTGGTCGTCGAAGAAGTTCCCGGAAGTATACACCTTCACGAGCCGCTGTCCTTGATGCTTCTTCAGGACCACGTCGAGCTGGTGGCCGATGTCCGCGGGACTCACTTCCTGGGCCACGTCGTTCACGTATCCGCACATCGAGCAGCCGCTTGAGCGCGCCCAGTAGCAGCCGCGGGTCCGGAAGATGATGACCCACGCGTCCACGATCTTCCCGTGGAGCAGGTCCTTCTCGGTCCAGGTGGAGATGTATTCCCGCGGGTCGAATTCGCGCGGACGTCGCTCGTCCTTCACCACCTGCTGAAGCCGCATGGCCCGGCGTCGAACGTGGAGGCCGGGAAAAACCTTTGCGGCTCAGCGTCGATCGCGAACGGCCGACAGGCCCGTGATGGCGCCGAGGGCGACGAAAACGAAGGCGAAGAACCGGAGGCCGAAGGCGAGGTCCTGAGGGACGGCGATCCCTGTGCTGTAGGAGAGGGCGCCCGGAAGGTCCACGAGCATCTCGTACAAGACGAAGAGGATCACCCCGAATCCGACGAGGCCGATCCCGCTACCGGGGCTTCGATGTCGATGTGTGACGCTGGTGGCCGGGAGTGCAGTCGCATAAGAGAGCGGTCTCGCGGCTTCCGCGGGGGTCGCGGTCACGACAGCGGCGGACTCGGGTTTCGGGAGGTCCGCGGGCGCGTACCGTCGGCAGGAATCGCACCACCACCGTTCGTATTGACCGATCCAGCGCAATGCCGCGCCGCAGGTCGGACAGGCGAACCTCGACTCGCTCGCCGGCGCGTACGCCCGGCAGTGATAGCAGTACCACCTCCGGTACCGGGCAATGTATGTGAGCTCCCGGCCGCACGTCGGACATGGATGGAGCGCGCGCATCGGCTCGACGGCGGGGGCGACCGAGACCGCGGGCTGGGATTCGGGGATCGAGACGAACGAGGGCACTTCGATTCGTTCCGCGACGGCCTCCTGAGTGGCATGCGTTTCGACCGGTGTCTCCACCACGGGACTAGCGCTGCCGGGCTGTTCGCTTTCCAGTTCCTCCACGACTGACGGGGTTTCCGCGACGTCGTCGGGCGTGTGTACGGACTCACCCTCGACTTCGGGTCGTTCGATTGGAGCCGGTCCGGCCGGCGCCTCACTCTTGGCTATCGGCTCCGGTTCGGCCTCCGCCTCCAAGGTGTCGAGATAGCTCAGGAGCCGTTCGCGGAGCTGCTCTTTCGTCCCGGTCGGATCGAGGTCGTAGGCCTTGCACAGATCCATGAGCGCCGGCTTCTTTGCCTGGAATACTCTGAGGCGAACGATCGGGGGTCTCGGTCCTGGCTCCTTCGGTTCCTCGCGGGGAAGTTCTTCTTCCACGATTTCTTCAGGCTGGGGCGAGGCTTCGGCGGGCGCGGGGGTCGTCGGGGTGGTGGGCACGTCCGTCGTCTCGGCCTCTGCGGTCGGTTCGACGTCCGTCGGCTTCGCCACCTCGGGTGCCTCCGACACGTCCACCGCGGTCTCGGGTTCCGTCACGATCGGGGCGGGCTCGGTCGCTTCGGCGACGGGCTGAACGTCGACGGGCCGCACATCGACGGGCATCGTGGCCTCCAACGATTGCAAGACCACGCCGTCCGCGGGGTACGCATTGCACCGGTAGCAGTAGTGGCGGTCGTATTGGGCCACGTACGACAAGATTCCCCGGCAGGTCGGACAGATTTTCGCGCCCCGATCGCCATAGCCTTCGGGCGCGTAGTTTCCGCACGCGTAGCAGTAGTGCCGCTGATACTGCTCGAGGAAGGCGAGTTCGCTACCGCAGGTTGGACAAGGAAGACTGATCACGCAGCGCATCGGAGGCCGGGTGCGGCGAATAAAGGCTTTTCCATGATTTCCAAAAATGAGACTCTTCGAGTTGTTGTGCAGCCTGACCACGCGGAAACCCTTTTACCGAAAGGGTCGATGGACTCGGTACGCCACCATAGCTCAGTCGGTAGAGCAGCCGCCTTGTAAGCGGCAGGTCGGGAGTTCAATTCTCCCTGGTGGCTCTGTCACGAACTTGAGGTCAAGGCAACTGTGGCAACTTCCGACTGACTCAGTCGCGGCGGCCCCGTCTGCGTCGCACGCGACTCACCGCATAAACGATTACGCCAATGGCCGTCACGATCATGATCGGAGTCGAAACGCTCGCGAGGAGAAGGAGTATCTGCGTTTGCGTGGAGACCGGGTTCGTCCTGTTCGGCGGCGGTGGGAGGGCGGTTACTGAAACCAGGTGCGACTTGCTCGTGGTAAGGCCTCCCGAGTCGATTGCTCGCACCGCCACCGTGTAATCGCCCGCAGCGCTGAACGTGTGCGTGGCGGTCTTCGTGGTCGACCAAGGCGTGTCCCAAGTCCCATCGCCGTCCCAGTCCCACCGGACCTGAATGGCGCTCGGTTGATCGTGATCGTCGCTCGCCTGCGCCGTGAACGTGAAGACGGTGGTCGTGTCGCCGGAGTTCGGCGTCCATGTGAAGTCCACCGTGGGCGGCGCATTCGGCGGAGGCGGGGGCGGCGGTGGCGGGGGCGGTGCCGTCACCTGGACCACGTGGGACTGGGTCGCGGTCAGACCTCCGGAATCGATCGCCTGCACGACGACCGTTTTGTTTCCTATCGAGGAATAGGAATGCGTCGCGGTCTTGTTCGTGGACCACGCGGTATCCCACGTCCCGTCTCCGGTCCAGTCCCAGCGGACTTGAATCGAGCTGGGCAGATCGTGGTCGTCACTTGCTTGTGCGGTGAACACGAACATGGTGCTCGTGTTGCCTAATGTCGGCGCCCAAACGAAGTCCGCGGTGGGCGGGGCATTCGGCGGAGGCAGCGGCCCCGCGAGACGGTACACAGTGAGGTTGGTGGCATTGGTACGCGGCTGCTCGACGTCGACGAAACCGACTCCGGCAGCCGTCGTCGCGAAAGACACGTTCACGGTGGTCGTACCGTTGGTCGCGCTGAGATTGTATTCCGCCGATGGCGTCAGATGTGTCCAAGACCAGTGGATCGGTATCGCCTCGGTTGGCGCTCGAATACGGACCGGAAACGCCAAGTCCGTCAGGGTCAGGTTCCGGGGGGCACCTCCCTCTCCATTCAGGTTCAACTCCTGAAGTCCAACATTTGCAAAGGTCGTGTCGATGACCTGAGTGCCGCTCACGTTCCCGATTTGAATGCCGCTGGTCACATTCGAGATGACGTTGTCACGGATCGTTGTATTGTTTGCGCTGGTCACCGATCCATACGTGTCCCATCGACCCGTCGACGCCCCAATGATGATCCCGGTAAGTTCGACTCGGATCGTGTTGTGAACCAGGCTCGCGTTCAGCGCGCTCTCGCGGACCGTGATGGCGCGTGGCCAGCCGTAGGCCAGGCTGTTGAGGTTGGTCCGATAGATGGTATTGTCCTGGACCAACGTAAATCGGGAAGACTCGACGTGGATCCCACCGGCCGCATCGATCACGGTATTGTTCCGGGCGACGAGCCGGGACGCGCGGCGCTGCTCGCTCACGTAATAGTCGCTCAAGTGGATGCCGATCGTGATGTACAGGCTGCTCCCGGCGTTGACCACATTGTCCTCGATCGTGACGTTGTGGGTACCCCGGGCCACGTTGATCCCGTAGATCCAGTCACGGCCGCTGACGTTGTCCGGATGGACCGCCACATGATTCCCCTTCGCGAGGATGTTCGAGGAGCCCTCCGCAATCTGAATCCCGTATCCGTAGCGACTCTCGATGTCGTTGTCCAGGAACGTCACGTTGCTCGTCAGGTCGATCGTTGGCGGCCCGATGATCGGCGTCATGTTTTCACCCGGATACTTGCCCACGTAGAATGCCTGGAACTGTTCTCCGACGGTGTCCAGGTGGATGACTTGGCAATTCTGCACGACCACGTGCCTGTCGGTGTTTTCGAGCCAGATCATCGCACTGGAGTTCGGATAGAGGGCGGCGTCGACCAGCCAGTCGGAGATGAGGTAAGGGGCCGCAGCAGTGCCGGTCCCACCGCGAACCCCGTTTGAGGTGTTGAACCCGTCGTCGCCCGTGATGTGGATGGGCGCGTGCGGCTCAAGGGCCGCGGGATTGGCCAGGCCCGCGGCATGGGCGTCGACATTCAAGCCGGCCCACGGAGCCGTTGGACTCAGCGCAACTAACGCTGATGCCATCAGCAGCAAGACGAGGACAAGCATGGAATGCTTGCCGAAGTCCTGCGAAAGCCTCTCATGACGCATTGGCCGGGCGACGATTTCTCTCCCCCCTCAAGAATTTGCCGAAAACATGGTGTTCGATTGTGTACCAGTGTAACCGAGCGGTATAATATCGACCACTCCCGACATCACTCTCTATTCCAGGAGGAATCCGGCGCGGTTCTTCGCGCGCGGGACCGCGCGGAATTCGACATCGAGCTCGGACGACAGGCGTGAAGCTTCCGCGCGTAGGGGAACTAGATGGGCCGTCCGCACCCGATACTCCCCGCGCATCTGGCGGATGACGAGTTGAGAATCGCCGCAGATTAGATACGCCCCGTCGGACCCTCGTCCGCGATCCAGGTCTCGCAAGTGCCGCAGAAGGAAAATGAGACCGTGATATTCCGCGATGTTGCTGCTCCGCATCGGGCCGTCGGGCGTCTGCAGGTCCGGTACGTCGCGAACAGATTCCTTCTCTCCAATCACGAAGGCCGCTTTCATGGGCCCTTTCTGCGCGAACTGATTGCCGGGACAGGCGCCATCGAAGAAGCACACCGTGCGCGAACCGTCGCGAGATGCGGCCGTGTCGCCCGGAATGCGGGCGGGCTCTTGAGGATTGGCGGGACGACTCAAGCAAAGGACACATTGCGCATGTCGTCCTCACAGTTCGCGCCGCGATAACCGGCCGAAAAGGGTTACGTACCCACCGCGGTGGTACGCTCTTCGGCAGGCCCACCCATGCGATTCCAGTGGCGGAAGATCAAAGACGACGCGTTGACTCGAGCCCCCACCTCCGATTCGCTGCATATTCTAACGGAATACATCCTCCATATGTCCGTCACGTGCCTTGGGGACGAGGATGTCACCCCACTCTACGAGGAGTACATCCAGGATTCTCGTCTGGGGGATGCCGAGAAGGCGGAACTCACCGCGATCTACCGGAGTCTGCACTCGGTCCCTTCGGTTGTCGCTCACGGCTGAGATCGAGCGTCCGGACTTCGTCAAGCGGGACTGCGCAGCGAGATCGGCCGCTCATCGCCGTCGAAAGTAGCGGTGCGGCCTCAGGCGCAGCAGCCACAACGGGAGTCCGCGGAACACGGCCCGCTCCCGCAGCAGCCTTCTGCGCGGAGTTCCTCCGCGAGCGCCTTCGCCAGCATGATCTCGATGGGTATCACATCTTCACCTCCCGTCCCGGCTTTCGCGCGATGAGGGTGACGGCGGACGCCTCGATTCCGCTCGGGCCCGTCCGCCAGGGCCGGTCTTCCACAATTCGGAGTTCCGCAAATCCAGCACGCCGGATCGTCTCCAAATACTCGCCACGGACCATCGCGTTTCCGACACAGCCGCAGTCGTCTTCGATCCGGCCCAGGTCCCGTTCTTGGACCACGTCCGAGATCACGAGTCGTCCGCCCGGCTTCAGGATTCGGAAGGCCTCGGCGAACACGGCCGGTTTGTCGGGGCTCAGGTTGATGACGCAATTGCTCAGGACCACGTCCGCATGCCCATCCGGAAGCGGCAGTTTCTCGATCGGCGCGAGGACAAACGATGCGTTCCGGATATCGTGAGCCACCGATGCGGTCGTGGCGCGTGTGACCATGGTTGGCGTCATGTCGATCCCGGTCGCGTGCCCCGCCGGGCCGACGAGGCGGCTCGCGAGGAACACGTCGATTCCGGCGCCGCTCCCGAGGTCGACGACGGTCTCGCCGGGGCGCAGCTCCGCATGCCGGACCGGATTTCCACTGCCCAATCCGAGGACGGATTCGGCAGGAATCCCTTCGAGCTCCACCGGCGAATAGCCGATCGCACAACAGCCGTCGTCCTCGCAACCACCCCGCCTGCTCGCTGCGATCGAATACCGTTCCCGCACTTTCGCACGGACTTCCTCCGCGGTTGCTTCCATGGTCTCTACTACCAATCAGTAGTAGCTAACATTAAATACCTTCCCTCCCTTGGCCTACCGGATGTCGGAAGTCAAGGCGCGGGCGAACGCGCTCCTCCAAGAATCGTTCGGGCCTTCCGCGGAACGGATCCGCGGCACCTTGCGGGACCTCGGATTCAGCGGACACGCTGCCGAGGCGTTTTGCGCACTGGTTCGGGTGAGCCATGCGACCGCGGGCGATCTGGTTCTGAAGACCGGTGTCGCCGATTCGAAGATCTACTATGCCCTCGACGAGCTGGCCGAGAAAGGGCTCGTCGAGGTCCAGGACGGCAAGCCAAAGACGTATCGGGTCGTGCCGGCGAAAGAGGTCGAGATCCGACTGAGTCGTCTCGTCGAGGCCGAATACGAGAAGCGACGGGCCGCCACAGCGCGCCTTGGCTCCCTCCTCGAGCCGCTCCGTGCGGCGACAAAGTCTCCCGACACCGATGTGGCGTACATCGTGAAAGGCCTCCCGAACGTCGTCGCTCGAGCAAAGGCCCTGATCTCATCGGCGCGAAAGGAGATCGTCGTGCTCGCCGCCGATGAAGGGATTTTCCGGAAGCTCGAAGACGATCTCGCCCGTGCGGCCCGGCGGCGGATTCGCGTGCGGCTCGCGGTGCCCGAGATCCCCGTCACGAAAGACCTCGAGAAGGCCGCGGAGATCCGCTCGATCGTGTGTGAGTGCGTCCTCGTGCTCGTCGATGGCCAGCAGGTCCTTACGATGTCCCGGACCGCGGACGGTGACGCGTATGCGATCACCTCGACCGACCCGACGTTGGTCCGGCTTGGGTTGGACTATTGGGAGAGTCCGCGCTGCTGCGTGATGTGAGTCGAGTCCCCGCTGCGGAACCGTTCCCTCCATAGAAAATGTGAACCGATGCAAACCTGAAATTACCGTGACAACGAGGAAAAGGGACACGGTTAAATACCGTGTTATACTGTATTCAGTCCGGTCCCCGGAGGGACGAGGCGCGCCGGATGCTCCAACCCCAAGAACTCGTGGTCGCTCGACTCCTGCCCACGATCCGCGCGCGGTTGGCCCGTGAACTCCTACATACGTACAAGATGAAGCAGGTCGACGTCGCCCATTCGATGGGGATCACGCAAGCGGCCGTGAGCCACTACAACACGCAGAGCCGCGGCGTGGACCAGGAGATGCTCCGACTCTTCCCGGAGATCAAACCGTATGTGCACGAACTCTCCTCCCAAATCGCCCACGGGATGACGCTCTCGGACCAGATCGCGAGCGTGAACGGGTTCTGCTCCGGGCTCATGCTCACGGCCCGGTTCTGCGAGTACCACAAGAGCCTGGGGGACATCGATCCCCACTGCACAGCCTGCTTCCCGTCGCCGCCTCGACCGTAGCGGATCACTTCGGCTTGCGGGATCCTTTCAGGCTCTCGATGTCCGCTTCGACCATGATCTTCGCGAGCTGCTTGAACTTGGTCTTCGCCTGCCATCCGAGGATCCGCTTGGCCTTCCCCGCGTCCCCGCGCAGGTTGTAGATCTCCGAAGGTCGGAAGTTCTTCTCGTCGATCGTCACATGCGCCTCCCAATCCGAGATGCCGGCGACGCGGAACGCTTCCTCCACGAATTCGCGCACCGAATGGGCCTCGCCCGTCGCTCCGACGAAGTCGTCCGGCTCTTTGTGCTGGAGGACCCGCCACATCAGGTCGACAAATTCCGGGGCGTACCCCCAATCCCGCTTCGCGTCGAGGTTTCCGAGGGTGACCGTCTTCGCGAGGCCGTGATGGATCTTCGCCACGCCGCTGCTCACCTTGCGGGTCAGGAACTCGAGGCCGCGTCGTTCGGATTCGTGGTTGAACAGGATCCCGTTGGAAACAAACAAGCCGTGGGCTTCCCGGTAGTTCACGCACGCCCAGTATGCGTAGACCTTCGCGACCCCGTACGGACTTCGCGGATGGAACGGCGTGCTCTCGTCCTGCGGCTCCCGGTCCACCTTGCCGAACATCTCGCTCGACGAGGCTTGGTACACCTTGGCATCCGGCGCATAGGCGCGAACCGCCTCGAGCACGCGTACCGCGCCGATGCCGGTGATCTCGCCCGTGAGGACCGGTTGGACGAAGGACGTCGCAACGAACGACTGCGCGGCGAGATTGTATACCTCGTCCGGCTCACTCTCTCTCACCGCGGCGTTCAAAGACGATTGGTCGATGAGATCGCCATCCAGGAGCGAGACGCGGTCCACGAGGTGCTGGATGTTGCCGATATTGGGGATGCTCAAGCGGCGGACGAGCCCATGGACTTCGTAGCCTTTCTTCAGGAGGAGTTCCATGAGGAACGAGCCGTCTTGGCCCGTCGCGCCGGTGACAAGAGCGGACTTTGCCATCGCGCGGCGAACCCGTCTTCCGCTCTTTATCGTATCGGCGCAACACGCGAGAGAGTTCTGCGAGACCTACCTGAGCGCATTGACGAGGCCTTTCATGTTCTCCAAAACGAGAGTCTCAACGAACCGCGAGGCCCCAGCCATGTCGTCCTCTTCAGATGCCCTCGGCGCGGAGATCGTGGCCTACGTCCCGAGTGCGGTTTCCATCTTTGCAAGGAAAATGGCAACGTCGAACTGTCGGGCGCGGTCGATGCACGCATCCCGCATGGACTGCAAGCCCGCATCGTCCAGGGACGCGATGCGCGATGCGAATGCGTCCGCGGTCGGCGGGAGTAAGAAACCGGTCTTTCCGTCGACGATCGTTTCGCGATGACCGCCTTCATCCGTCGCGAGAACGCACTTCCCCGAGGCCATCGCTTCGACGGGGGTCATGCCGAAGTCCTCGTCCACGGCCGTACTAATGACGCCCCGACAGCGTGCATACAGGTCCCGCAGGGTCGCCTCTGGCATCTCGCCGGCCATCGTCACGTTCTCTGTGGGATTCAGCGACGCTACGTATCGTTCCGCGCGGTCCCCCTTCGAGAATCCGCCAACGATCGTCAGTCTCTCTCTCGGAAGACGTCGAAAGATCTCGAGCTGGAGCTCGATCCGCTTCTCCGGATAGAGCCGATTCACGGACAGCCATGCGTCACCGAGTCCATCGAATCGAAAGCGCGACGACTCGACGGGAGGATGGATGACGTCTGCCTCGCGATGGTAATATCGTCGAACGCGTGCCTTGACGTTCTCGCTGTTCACGACGATGCGGTCGCAAGATCGCACCGCACGACGGTCCCATGTTCCGTGGACGGTGGTCCATGTGCTCGCAAAGAGCCGGCGGCCGAGTGGGAGACGTGCCTGCACCGCATCGCGCTGGTCGTAGAACATCCGGGTCGGCGTGTGGCAATAGTAGAGGTTCGGATGGTGGCGACGCGCGGCGTAATGAGCCCAGTTCCCCGAGAGTATGTATTTCGCGTAGCCCGGGAACCGTGCCCGCGAGAACTTCCAGCTCGCGTCAATCTGCTTGAACGGCGGACCCGGGTGGAGAGTGCCGAGCGAGATGACGTTGACGTCCCCGAACCCTGCCCGAGCGGGCAACTCGGGGTCGTACGACGTCGTGATGAGGTCCGCATCGAAATGGCGCGCAAGGGTCAGGACGAGGCGCTCCGCGCCGCCGATCGTCTCCATGTAGTCGTGGAAGATCGCGAGACGCATCGCGGTACCCGGGGTGCCAAGTCGCCATCTCCTGCAACGCCGCACCGCTTTTATATATCGCCTCGCCGCCTGACGCCGGGACGGTGTTCGCGTGCCGGTTCCCCGGAGGTTGAATCTGGGATGTGGGCGTGACATCCGAGCGGGGTACGTGAACGTCGACCGGATCCGCCTTCCGGGTGTCGAGTTGATCGTCGATTTCTCCCGGTTCCCCTGGCCCTTCAAGGACAACGCGATCGAGGAGGTCGTCGCGATTCATCTGCTCGAACATCTCCCGGACACGATCCGGGTGATGGAGGAGCTTCACCGCATCACTCGGGACCGGGCGACGGTCACAATCGAGGTCCCGCATTACAAACACTCGAACGCATACAAGGATCCGACCCACGTCCGGTTCTTCACGGAGGGATCGTTCGACTATTTCGGGGCGGACGAGCGGTCATACTACACCCACGCCCGCTTCCGCGTGGCGAACGTTCAGAAGGTCTATGAATACCACGTGGATCGCTACATTCGGCGCCCGTTCCCTCGGATTCTCCCATGGATCGAACGGTACCTCGACAACACGGTTGAGAAGCTCGTCTTCACACTCGTGAGCGAGAAGTGAATTCAGCGGGCCACGAGAACTCTCTCGACGAGCTCCTGCATCCGAGCGACGAACACGGATCGATCGAACGATCGCGCCCTCGCCCCGCACGCCTCTCTCATCGCGGCGAGTCGTGCCGGATCTGTGTCCCGAATGGCCAGGGCGAGGGATGCCGAGTCCGGTGGGACCAGCCATCCGGTCGTGCCGTCGATAACCGTCTCCTTGTAACCTCCGTCGTTCACCGCGATGACTGCCTTCCCGGAGGACATCGCCTCGACCGGCGTCAGCCCGAAGTCCTCGTCGACGGAGACGGCCACGAGCCCGCGGCAGGTCGCGTAGAGGTCCAGGAGCTGCGGCTCCGCAATCTCCCCGAGGAACTCGACGTTGGGCGGGGGCGCGAGTCTGCGGATGAACCGGTCCGCATCGATGCCCATCTGGGCTCCGCCCACCACGATGAGACGCTCTCGAGGGAGCCGCCGGAACGTTTCGACGAGGAGACCCACCCGCTTCTCGTGGGACAAGCGGCCCACCGCAAGCCACGTGTCGCCAACGCGATCGAATCGGTACCGCGACGTATCCACGGGAGGGTGAACCACCGAGGCCTTCCGGTGAAGGAAGCGCTCGATTCTCGCTTCGACGTTGCGGCTGTTCGCGACGATTGTCTGGACGGCCGCCGCGGCGGCCTCGTACTCGGGACGTCTCCGTTCGATCCACCGCTGCGCGGCCCAGCGCCGAACCCGATCGAGCGAGGAAAGGAACGAGTCGTGGAGATCGTAGAACACCCGTACGGGAGTGTGGCAATACCATGTGTTTGGGCGCAGCCTCGGGGCGGCGAACACCGCCCAGTTCCCCGAGAGGAGGTAGACGTCGTGATCGGGGATCGGGTACTCACGAAATGCGCGCGCTTGGCGGTCTTGACGCATCGGAGGCGTCTGCGGGACCCGCGCGATTTCCGTCACCCGGACCTTCGGCATGCCGGCGCGCTCAGGCAATGTCGGATCCAGGTCGGTCACGTACAGGTCGGCGTCGAATGCCGCGGCGAGAGTGAGTGCGACGCGCTCTCCACCGCCGATGAAGCGAAGGTGGTCGTGGAGGACGGCGACGCGCATCGCCGCCGCGGATGCGGTGAACCCGGATAAAAGCGTTCGGCTCAACACGTCGACGGCGTGCAGCCCCAGGCGATCCAGTAGAGTCGAGCGTATCCGTTGTCGAAGACCTTGACGAACGGGGACGCGTCGAATCTCTCGATGACCGTCGTGTTCATGGGTGCGGCGGTTTCCCACGGCGTGAGACGGACGCCGGCCTCCATGTCGCGGTCGATCCAGATGTACGTGCCGTTCTTCCGGCCCGACGGCGAGTCGATCCCGACGAGTCCTGCGAACGGATCCGCGAGGGAGTCGGGCAGAAACGGAGCTCGGGTCCGGTCCCATGTGGCGTTCAATCCGCCGAATCCGAAGACCGTGGTCGACCCCTGGTGATCCGACACGACGAGCCCGCTCGCGTAGTCCCTCGCCCAATACGCCGGGTCCAAGGCCGCGGGGATCGTGCCCTCTCTCCACCCCGCGAGGGTCGATGGAGGCGGGATGCCGGCGACCGCGTTAGCGGCGAGGAGGAGACCGCACACCCCGAGGGCCAGGGTGCGCTTTCCGCCGCGAAGGCCTGCGAGGTCCAGTAGGCGGAAGAACCCGATTCCCGCGAAGATCGCGAGGGGGATCATCAGGTACTCCGTGTGTCGGTACGGAATCAGGACGCGCGGGGCCGCGACGATCCCGACGACCGCGGAACCGAGGAGCGCAACGAGCCAGCCATTCACCTGAAGCCCGTCCGCGAGGAAATCGCCAAATGGCCGGCCCGAGGACGAGAAGGACAAGAGGAGGACCAGCGGGACGAAGTAGAGGAGGCCGCTCGCAGGCACCTGAAATGTGGTCCCTGGCACTCCGACGACGACCGAGACGACGCCGATCACCAAGATCGCCCCCGCCGCCGCCGCGTACGCGGTTGAGGGCCGGCGCAGGCTCGGATACCGCGGCTGGTACCTCCAGCCAAGACGTGAGCGGGTGAAGATGATTGCCGCCAGGAGAACGACGCCTGCCGGGAACAATGCGAGCAACGCCCACCACGGTTGGATGTTCACATCCGGAAGGATCGACTCCCGGAACGTCGTCGCGTAGCCGAGCCAGTAGACGAACGTGCCGGCCATGAGGACGGTCGCGAACGCCACCTCCCGCTTCGCGCCAGGCGTCCACCGCCACGGACGCGCGAGCCCTTCGACAACGATCGTCCCCAGGACCATGATGAGAAAGAAGTAGAGAGAGAGGTGGTGCGTCGCGATGAGCGTCGCCGTGACGAGGAGGAGCGGCACCATTGCTCGACCGTCCGTCCGAAGACGCACGAAACAAAGGAGGCCCGCGACGGCGAGGAGCTCCCCGACGGTTGCCGGCGCCGTATGCGCCGTCGTATATGCGACCGGGATTGCGCCGGCGAGGAACGCGGCCGCGAAGAGGGCGAAACGATCGTCGCCGGTCATCCGACGACCGATGAGGAACATCGGGAGGACCGCGAGCGCGCCGAGGACGGGGACGAGCAGGTTGATCGTCGTCGGCACGTCGAGGCCGCTGAGGTCGACCACTCCGGCTTGAGCGAAGAACATCCCAGGGAAGTACGGATACGTCACGCCCCAACCGTAGTACGGGGTCGAGACGCGTCCTCCGCGGACGAGCGCTCGCAGGATCGAGAGGTACTCGCCGGTATCGGAGCCCCAGTAGAGGAAGGACCAGAGAGGCGAGAGCCGCACCGCGATCGCGATGAGCGTGACCGCGGCCAGCGCGATGGCGGTCGACTTCCTCATTCGCTCGCGAACCGGCCCCCGCTACTAAAGGGTTATCCGCGGTCCGTCGCGCGTCCAGAAAACATCGACGCAAACTATTTCTCCGCGGCCTTTCTGTCCCGCGCGATGGCGCGCCGCTGCCCCGAGTGTTACGCCGAACTCCCGGAAGACGCGGTATGGGTGTGCCCGACCTGCAAGTACACGCTCCGCACTCCTGCCGCCGCAAAGGCCGGCATCGTGTTCATGGTCCTTGGCTTGGCCCTCCTGGGCGCATTCGTGTATGGTCCAGACCAGATCGGTCTGAGGTCGGGCCTGGTGCCGACGGACCTCGCTAACGTGACAATCGCGAACTTCCCGCTACTCGTCCTCGGCGCGTTCGGGGTCGGCGCCTTCCTCGTCGCTACCGCCGCCCTGAAAATCCGATCCGAGCAGGCGAAGGTCTTGGCCGCCTAGAAGAAATCGTCGAGCTTCAGATCTTGCGTCTTGTCGTTCGTGAATAACGACGTGATCGCATCCTCGATCAAGTCGATTCGCTGGCGTAGATAGTTCGAGACCTCGAACTGCTGGCTGATCCGCTTTGAGATTTCGAGGTACTTCTTCACCGAGCTCTCGTGGACCGTCAGGGTGAGGTTCCCCCCGCACGCGAGACATTTCCCCCGGAGCGGGATCCGGCGGTACTTCTCCCCGCATTTCGTGCAACGGACCTGCTGGCTCGAGAAGGCCTTCAGGTTTCCGATCAGGTCCGGCAGGAAGTGGTGGACGACGATCCGCGCGACGACGTCGTTCGGGTCGACCGCACGGATTCGGAGAGCGAGCTCGAGCTGCTTGTCGATCTTCTCCGCCATCGAGCCTTCGCCGTACGCGGACGCGAGCGGGCCTTGCGCGACGTCGGTCGTCTCGTGCGTGAACGCGAACCCTTCGTACTGCAAGACGCTCCCGATCCGTTTGCTCACTGTGTCGATCTGCGGCTCGATCTCTTTCGGATGCGCGAAGCGTTCTGCGGCCTCGTACAGCGACGTCGGATACGCCGACATGACGTCGAGGTTGTGGGCCTCCTTGTCGATCTCGTTCGGATCGATGCGGGACGTCAAGACCAGCGGCGCGTCCATCAGCCCGCCGCGTTTGTCGGGCAGGAACGCGCGGGAGAAGTTGACCAGGCAGTCCAGGAGCAGGATCACGGAATCTTCGTCGCCGTCACAGTTCCGCCGTCTCGCCGCGATGAGGTAGGGATGCGCGAAACACGCGTTTGCGTTCGTGAATCCGACAATGCGCGCCAAGACGCCGCCGCTCGTGTGCGGGGCGAGCGTGACGACGAGGTGGCCGAGCAAGTCCTCGGGCGACTTCGCGCCGTAGAATCGGCCGAGGCCGTAGAGCCGCTCGAGCAGGTCGTCGACGAACCCCGCCACGCGGACCAGGTATTCCCCGCACGAGCGCGCGACGACGATGTCTTGCGCCCGCAGCTCGACGGTCTGATCGTCACGCTCCAGGGGACGGCCGCTGCGATCCCGCGTGTACCCGAGCCGTCGGGCGGTCTCGACCGAGATGCCCACTTCGTGCGGCGTGAAATGCGTGAGCGGCAGGTTCGTCATGTCGAACCGTGTCGTGCCGTCCTTGAACACGTAGACGTCGTGCTTCGCCCGGAGGACACCTTTCTCGATCGGCTCCGGCGTCTTCGTCCGCGAGATCATCCCCTGGACGGCCTTGATCTCCGCCGGTTTCGTCTCGCCCATCCGTTCGAGCGCCGTCCGCAGGACGTCGGCCAAGGGGATGCGCTGCCGCGTCGGCCCGTTCCGGGAAACCGTGTGTCCGCCGCACGAACACTTCGGGAGGAACCACCGCTTGCCGCACGACGCGCAGATTCGCAGGCCGACCTCGACCTCGATCGTCTCCTTCGAGGCCGCCTCGAGCAGGAGTCGCTGGGCCCCTCCCTCGTGGCCGATCGGGAAGAGCGAGTGGGGTGCCGGTTGCATTTTTCGAGGGGCCGACTTCTCCGGGCGGGCCATCCGCGCGCCGATTCGAGTGGGCCCGCGGGCTTTCACGGGGAGACCCGCGAGCGCTGACACGAAGGCGAGGGGATCGTCGCTCGCTGGAGCCGGGGCGAGACGGAGCACCGGTCCCACCTCGATCCCGAGCGTCGCGAGCAGTGCGGCGGTGTGCCGCTCCACGACGACCTCGTCTCCTCGGACCCGGTACGTCGCGCCGAGCCGGACGAGCCACTCCCGCGGTTCCTCGTCGCCGGGCACGATCAGGCGGCCGTCGTCGATTCGCCCATGGGCCCCGATGAGTTCGCGGAGGCGCGTCAATTCCTCCACAGTCAGATCGTGGAAGAACAAGTTGTGTCGTGGGTGGAGCGGGATGCCGAGGTCCCGAGACCACGCGAGCGCCTGGGGTCCGTCGACGTCCTCCCATCCGTCCGGAAGGGCTCCGAGCTTCTCGCGTAGGAGCGCGCCGTACCACTCGAGGGAGAATGCGCCGGGCATCAAGACGTGGTTGTTCTCCAGGAACTCTCCGAAGGGCACGAGGATCTCCCCCAGATCCGCGATGACCCGGACGCGCGGCGTGAGACGTTTCGCGGCTTCCGCGTCCGTGACCTCGACGAAATCTCCGGAGTCGAGGACGACGAGCGGTCCCTCGATCCGGTCGCATGGCGTGACGGCGCCGGCCTTTCCCGGGCGTTCCGTCTTGATCTGCGTTCCGACCGCGATGAAGTCGTCGAGGATGTGCATCGTCGCGGGATGGAGGGCGAGGGCGGCAAGACCCGTGGCGCGCGTCCGACCGTATCGGAGCCGCAGGCCGCCGGGCCGACTCGGATGGCAGAGGACCGGACGGCCCGCGACGATGTTCTGGATGAACGCCTCGCTCGGCTCGACGCCCAATTCGTCTTTCGTGTCCTCGGGCCGCGACTCCTTCCGCGCGAGGTATTCGTCGATGAACTCCCATCCGTCGATCCGGAGTTTCTTCACGTGCTTCTGGATCTTCGGCGCCTTCAGGCACATCCCGTCCGCGATGACGAGGCACGCGCCTCCGCGGATGCGGTTCGTCTCGATCCGCGGGAGGTCGCGATGCCCGCTGATCTCCGCGTCCTCGGTGCCTTCTCCGTCGATCGCGACGGGACAGTTGGAGACGATGAGCGAGATCTCCTCGTCGGACGGCGTGTACTGGAGATGTTGCGCCTGGCGGTACAGCGGGATTTCCTCCTTGAAACGCTCGACCTCCTCTCGCGTCGGCATATACCGTCCCAGGCCCAGTTCCCGCCGCACGATGTCGGCGATCAGGACGCTCAGCGCCTGGCCGGTCCCGCCCGCCGAGCGGATCGGACCGGCGTACGACAGGTCGACGTACGAGGTGCCGTCCCGGTTGCGCTTGATCTTGACGCCGGCGAGGCCTTCGAGCGGCGCGACGAGGATCCCTTCCGTCAGGATCGCGAGTCCGACTCGGACGGCGCGGTCGACGGCCTTCTCCTTGCTCGTCGCGGGCCGCACGGCCATTTCCTTCGCGACGAGGATCGCCAGCTCTTCCCGGTCGTGGGTCTTCGCCAGCTCCCGGATCCGACGCGCGACGCCTTCGACCTCGTAGTGCTCGAGGAGCCGTTCGACGCGGGAAGCGAGGTCGTCCGTCAGCGGGATCTCCACGTCCAGTTCCGGATCGAAACCCCGCGTCCGCGCGGCCCGGGCGACCGCGTACGTCGCCTCGACCTGCTTCAGCAAGCCCGCGAAGTAGCCGCGGACCTCCTCGGACACGATCGGTGAACCCATTCCATCCCTTCGAGCGCGCGAGCGGCGGGTCGTATCCGGGGTATCTCGTATATGTCTTTGGGCCGCGTGACGCGCGGACGCGCGAATCTTCACGTGTGAAGCTTTATCGCTCTCGAATGTCGTGAACGCAACGGCGATGTTGCAGGTCCGGAATCCCGACGCATTCCAAGAGTCGGTCGTGCAAGCCGCCGAACCGACCGTGGTCATGTTTTGGGCAACGTGGTGCCCGTTCTGTCGGCGGTTCAAACAGGAGTTCGAGAAGCTCGCCGCCGCGCGACCTTGGCGCTTCGCGGCCGTGTACCTGGACGACGAGGACAATCCACTCTGGGAGGACTACGCGGTCGACGTCGTCCCCACCCTCGCGCTGTTCCGCGGCGGGAAGGTCGTCGACCGACTGGACGGAATCCTCGGCTACGGGATCGACCAGAAGATGGTCGACGAGTTCGTCCGCCGGCTCCAACCCGAACTCGCGTGAGCATTCGATTTCGTGCCTGATTCTCAGGTCGGCACGTTTATCGGGCTCCCGCCAGGATGAAATCGTGTGCGTAAGATTCGGAGTGGAATCTACGGACTCAACCCGCTTTTGGACGGCGGCGTCAACGAGAACAGCACGACCGTCGTGATCGGTCGCTCCGGCGCGGGCAAGACCACCCTCGCCACGCAGTTCATCCGCCGCGGCTTGCAGGACGGCCAGGAAGGCGTCTTCGTCTCGCTGGACGAGAACAAGGAACAGATCATCCGAGAGGCGGTCGAGATGGGCTGGTCCGACATCCTCGACTATCTCGACAACGAGCTCCTCGTCTTCATCGACGCATCCGGCCGAGAGTTTTCCAATTTCATCCGCAAGGAACTGCCGGCGTTCGTCGCGGACTGGAAAGGCAGCAACGCTCGAATCGTGGTCGACCCGCTCACGCCGGTGCTGTGGTCGACGAAGGACCTGTACGAGCAACGGGACCTGATTGGCTACATGTTCAAACAGACGCGAAAGGTCGGGACCGTCCTCTGCACGCTCGAGGAACACGGCCCGGGGGACCTCGCGGGTCCCGAGACCGTGATCCCGATGTACCTGGCGGACTGCGTCGTCCACCTGAAGTTCAACAGCGACCACGCGAGTCCGTCGCGGCTCCTGAACATCATCAAGTGTCGCAACAGCCGCCACAGTCCATCGGCGCACGCGTTCCAGATCGTCCGCGGCCTCGGGATCGTGATCGAAGGCGTGGATGGCCGAAAGCCCGCCTCGGCGAAGGCTCCGTCCCAGCTCCGGCAACTCCTGCTCACCCACTCGATGCCGAAGAACGTGCGCGACGCGCTCGAGAAATCCTTGGACGGACTCACGGACGACGACTTTCGCACGCTGAAGCCGGAGCAAGTCCTCGATCTGATTATCCAGGAGTACCAGGGGGCGTGACGTGGCCCGCGGGCTGGGTCGTGCCCTCCAGCGGGCCGTGTCCCGGGAAGGGACCGATGTCGACTTGGAAGGCGAGGGCCGCAGCCTCGCGAACGCGCGGCGGCGGCAAGTGTTCCGGTACCTGTGCCTTCGACCCTGTGCCAGGATCGGAGACATCAGTCGGGACCTGAAGATGTCACCCGCGACCGTGCGCTGGCACACGTGGGACCTCATCGAGAACCGATACCTCCAGTCGGAGGGCGTGAGCGTCTTTCCCTCCGGACTCATCGATCCGCGGGACGTGCCGCTCTTTGCGGCCCTTGCCGCGGCCGGGCGGGCCGCGGTCCTCGCGGGTGTGTCCGAGGTCCCGGGCCTCTCGTTCCAGGAGATCGCGTCCCGCGTGGGGCTCACCCGACAGTCCGTGAGCAAGGTCGCCTCGGAACTCGTCGAATTCGGTCTTGTCCGCATCCTCGATGATGGGCGTTTCCGCCGCGTGTATCCGACCGGTCTCCTTTCCCGGAAGCGCGAGGCGAACCGGGCCCGCGCCGAGGCGTTCGGGGAGGCGCTCCTCCGGCGACTCTCGGACGAAGGTCTGGTGCCGGAACTCGTGCGACGCGAGGAGACGACCCTGCTCGTCCGGTTTGGCACGGGCGCCCAGAGGGTCCTCTTGGAAGTCCCGGCGGATCCCTACGAGACCTCCTGGAAGTCGCCCGTCTGAAGGCCATGTTAACGGATTGAATAGACGGCGTGATACGGACGATACAACGCGCTTTAAGTAGCACGTGGACCCCCACTCGACGATGGACGAGAGCTATCTCGAGTGGCTGATCGGACTCCCGGGGTTCGGCGAGGCAAAGGCCCGCCGCATCGCCGAGCGCTTCCCCTCGTTCGAACGGCTGCAGGCCGCGACCCATGACGAACTGTCCGCGGTCGAAGGCGTCACCTCCGCGGACATCGAGGCGCTCCGCGGTCTCCTCTCGGACGGTTCAGGACAGGACGCATCGGGCCAGCTCTTCCTCTGTCCTCAATGCGGGTCGTTCGCCGGAACCGCGGCGAAGTCCTGCCCGTTCTGTGGCGTCGAATTCGAGGCCTCGGCGGACTCCGGTTTGTCGGACCTGATTGAGGATTTCGTCGCCGAAGAGGACGCTCCGGCCCGGATGTGTCTCACGTGCGGTGCAGGGATGGGCCGTGAGGCGACGAAGTGCGACGTGTGTGGACGCTCGTACACTCCCGAAGAGACTGCGCTGCTCCCCGGGTTCCAGCCGGACCTCGGCGAGAGCGCGCCGTTCTGCTCCCGCTGCGGCGGATACCTGTTCTCCGATGAGACCGAGTGCGCGATTTGCGGCACGGCCGTTGCTTCGACGAAGCCGGTCGGACCGTCTGCCAACGCGAAAGGCGTTGTGAAGGACTTCTTGACGCGCTGGCAGCGGATGACCCCGGCCGTCCCGGCGCTCTCCGAGACGGACCGACTTCAGGAAGAACTGGAGCACTATGACCGCCTCCTCGATACGGACTCGACGCTGGAGCGCGCTTGGGTCAATCGGTCGAAGATCCTCGAGAAGTTGGGACGATCGAAGGAAGCCGCAGACTCCCTTTCGAAGGCCGCGGACCTGAACCCGGCGAAGGACGACGAGTATCGCCTCGAGGTCCAGAACATCCTGCGCGCCTCCGCGGACGCGTCGGCCCTCCCCGCTCGGTGGCGCCAACCGGCCGCCACGGCCGCGCCGAAGGTCGCCGAGACGCGACTCGTCGAAGCTCTCACCCACTACGATTCCCTCCTGCGTGCGGACCCCTCCTTGGTCGTGGCTTGGCGGACGAAGGGCGAGATCCTCGACCGACTCGGACGTGTCGACGAGGCCCGAGCGTGTTTCGAGCGCGCAGATCTGCTCGAGCGCGCGGAAGGCCGATCCCTCCAAGCGGCTGCCTCCGGCCTGCGATCCAGCGGATTGGCGACCCCCCGTCCCGTCGGGTCCGGCCACGTGAACGGCCGGGTCAACGGCACGCGCTCGGGGCGGACGAACGGACGCACGAACGGCCGGACCAACGGGCGTGTCAACGGTCTCGCGGAAGGCCGTGTGAACGGATTGACGACCGGAGCGGTCAACGGCCTCACCTTCGGCAAAGGGGCCACGAACGGTCTGGTCAACGGCAATGGATTCACGAACGGCCGCCGAGGACGCTACGGTCCCCCGCGGATTCCCGCGCAACCCCACTGGTCCCGATCCGTCGTCGGCATCGCCGCTGTCGTGGCCTTGATGGTCATCGTCCCGATCCTCGCGAGCATGCTTTCTCCGTCGCCGAACGGACCCTCCCCACTCATCCGGATCGACGGAGACTTCAGCGACTGGGCCAAGTTCCCGGCCTACGCCGACTCCCCCTCGGACCAGGTCCAGAACCCGGACGTGAACCTGCTCGCGGTGAAAGTCGCGACGCAGAATCAGAATCTGTTCGTGAACGCGCAGGTGCAAGGCCTCCTGTTCCAGGGCCCGGGCGCGAACGAGACGGACAGCGTCTTCGTGTTCCTCGACGAGGACAACAACCGCAACACCGGCTACCCGATCGGTGACCTCGGCGCCGATGCGATGGTCGAAGTCTATGGATGGCGGGACTACCGCGGCGTGCAGCACGGGGTCGACAGCTTCCGCTTCAACGAATCGGGGACGCTCCGGTCGAACGACTGGCGGCGGTTCGTCCCGGGCGGTTCGGCGGACGCGGCGATCAGCGGCCAGCAGCTCGAGCTCCGGACGACCGTCGCGGATCCCGCGAAGACGCGGATCCTCGTGTACGCGGCGGACAACCTCGGGGACCGCGACCCGGCGGATGGCTCCGTGATTCCGAGCCGACCTTCGGTCGTCGTGGGCCAGCAGACCGTCGCGCCGGACATCGTCGTGGGCCCGAGCGTCGCGTTCCTGCGTCTCACCCTGAACTCACTTGGCGGCGTCCCGTACCTCTCCGCCCTGAACGTGAGCCGCTCCGGATCCTCCGCGGATTCCGTGGACCTCTCCCTGTACCGCGATGACGGCAGTGGCGCCCTCGACGCGGCGGATACGTTCCTTTCGAACGCCTCCATGGTCGGGACGGCCGCGAGCCTCCCGATGAACGAGCTCGTGACGGCACCCGAGGTCCTGTGGGTGGAAGCCCGGTGGGCGAACCTCACCCCGACATCCACGTTCGGTTTGTCCGTGACCGGGATCAATTCGAACGGGACCGTGAGCTTCCGTCCGCCGGAGACCGGGCTCGTCTACCTCGGCGCCGCGCCCGTGAACCTCCGGGTCGATGGCGCGTTCGGCGACTGGCGCGGACGGCCCTACGGGCAAGATGCGCTCGGCGATGTGACGAATCGGACGGGCGCCCCCGAGTACGATGCCAACGTCGACCTCGTCGCGACTGCCGTCGACGTGGGGACGAACTTCACGGGCTACGTCCGCGTGGATGGGCGCCTCCTCGGAGGGCAGGACCTACCGACGACGCGCACACGGACGTATCCGGTCCCGGTCGACACCGACCTCGACACCGTCCCGGACGCCGTGGAAAACCAGCTCGGGCCGAACCTCACGCGGGACTTCAACAACGACAACATCACGGACGACCGCACGGGCGGCGACGTCGACGGAGACGGGATCGTCGACTACCCGGCCGGTCCGGACTGCTGGCTGAACACGACGATTCCCGCTTGGTACCCGGCTCCGTACGCCGGCCGCATCGTGACCCGTTACATCTGCCCGATCGGCGTGCCGCCCGAAGAAGGTGTGGACGTGGTGTACGCGTACATCGACGCAGACAACTCGAGCGCGACCGGCCTGTGGGCCGACGTCCAGGGTCGGATCTACGGGTTCGACGACGCGATCGCGGTGATCGGGCGCAACGGCGTGGTGAACTCGAGCGGCCTGTACGCATTCGCGCCCGCGCAGGCGAATCCGTGGAGCCTCGTCCGGCCGATCGATGTCGCCCTGGACGCCCACCGGATGGAGTTCTCCGTGAACGCGAGCGCCCTCGGCCTGGCCGCCGGCTATCAAGTGGTCTACTTCGCGTCGGACTGGCGACTCGGATACGATGTCGCGTTGCCGGATTCCGCCGTCGCCCGATTCCCGATCGGCGCGCAAGCCGCGACGAACGCGGTGATCAACGAGGTATCTCCTCAGCCGAATCCGGAGTGGGTGGAACTGGCGAACCCCACCACGATTCCGATCTCTCTGAACGGCTGGAACCTCGCTCTGGTCCGCGGGAACCAGATCAACGTCATCTTCACCTTCACGACGCAGACCCTCGGCGCGTGGGGATCCGGGCTCGAGTATCTCTCGACGGCCCTGCCCACGAACTCCCTCCCGAATGGGAACGCTCAGCTCCTATTGCGGCAAGGCACGATCGTCGTCGACCAGACGGCGTACTCGCCGAGCGTCGGAAGCGGCCAGACGTGGGCGCGTTTCAAAGACCCAATCACGGGAAAGCCGATGGACACGAATAGCGACCCGGCCGACTTCTACATCTCGCTGTCGCCCTCACCGAGCCGCGCGAACGATCGACACCGCCCGACGATCACGGTGGTCAAGACGGAGAGCCGCACCGTCGCCGCGCCGGGCCAGATGATCACGTATACGTTGTATTATAACAACACCGACACCGGGATGGCGAAGACAACCTGGATCAACGACACGCTGCCCTCCGGTGTCGTCTACTCGTCCTCGAGCGTTCCGTACAGCTACATCATCGGCCCGACCTACGGGTGGAGGTTCGCGAACGTCATGCCCGGGGCCCATTCCTTCACGGTCACGGTCCAGGTGACCGCGACGACGACGGATGGGCAAGTCCTTCGGAACACGGTCACCCTGGACTACACCGACCAGCTCTCCCGACCGCTCCCGAGGAGCCGCGGATGGGCGAACGCGACCGTATCGCGGCCCACGATCACAGTCGTGAAGATCGCGAGTCCATCGAACGCGAAGGCGGGGGACCTCGTGACGTTCACGATCTATTACAATAACACGGGTTCTGTTGCCGCGGGCACCGTGACGATCAAGGACTCCTTACCGACCGGCTTCGACTACATTGGCGCGACGCCCGCGCCGACCTCGAACAACGGACGCACGTTCTACTGGAACTTCACGAACGTCGCGCCGGGCCCGCATAGCCTGACGATGACCGCTCGCGTGAACGCGAGCTTCAGCGGCACGCAGCTCGTGAACTGGGCGTTCCTGAACTACACGACGGTCGGCGGGTATCCGCTGATCGGCAGCACGTCCTCCGTGACCGTCGCGATCCCCGAGCTCTCCGACATGATGTTCGTCGCGGTGGTCCCAGTCATCATCCTCGGATTGAAGGTCCGGGCCAAGCGCCGCTCAAAGGAATAGAGAGTGGCTGACAGCGTTCCAAGGACCAACGGCCGTTAGAACGGCACGGTTCGTCGTCCACCACAAGGATGGACGGCTAGCGTGCCTAGGTCGTCGGCCCAAGCCTTCCTCAAAGGAAGGCAGGCTTCGCGCAGGCTCGCGCACTGCACTACCGCAGGGAACGTGGGCGGGCTTAACTTCCGGGTTCGGGATGGGACCGGGTGTATCCCCGCCGCTTTGGCCGTCAAACCACTGCTGAGTCGGCCGAGAGACTGCGCGATATATCAGGATTTCGATGGACGGCTTCTAGCGACCGAGGCCGAGCACCGCGAGGAGGAGGTTCCCCACGAGGAAGGCGAGCAAGAATCCGATGAGGAGCGGGACCATGAACGGGGTCTTCGGGGTCACCCAGGCGCGATCGACGCCCGCGGCGCGCAGCCGGGCGATGTCGTCGGCGGGATTTTCTCCGCGCTTCGGGAACAGGACGAGGACGTGTTCTCCCCGCGGCGTGATTCTCTCCATGAGCCACGCGTGGGTGGGGAGCGCATCGAGCCGGGCTCGGTAACCGAGGAACGCCTGCGGGATCGCGAAGTCTCGGCGGAGGGCGTTGAAGATGAACAGCCCGACCGGGATTGCCAGTGACACGATCGCCGCGTCCACCCAGACCACCAAAGAGAAAGGGAAGACGATCCGCAGGCCCGAATCGACCCGCGGGTCCGCCACGAGGAGAGGGAAGGGCAGGGCGTTCGGATAGGTCGGGACGAGGAGCGTGATCGCCATCAGGCCTTTGGCATCCGCGCCGCCGTGGAGGACTCGGAGTCGGTAGAGCGCCTGATACACGACGATCATGACGGGCGTCGATGCCATAGCGGGTGTCGATCCGGTGGCCGGAACGGCCCCCGTGACCGCGAGCGGCGCGATCCACATCACGCCCGCAACGAGGAACAGCGCGATTCGAACGGGCCGGGCGTGGAATCCATCCTCCTCGGTCAGCGGCCGTCCAAAGAAGACGGCGTAGAAAAGAAGGGCCGCGGAGCCCGCAAACGACCACGCCGACCACGGCGCGGATTCCACCACAAGTTGCGAGGCGAGGACGACGAGTCCGAGCGTTCCGAGGCCGATCCACAACGGGTCGCGGACTCGTCGCGTGCGAAAGTCGGACGCCGCGGCGACGACGAGAAAGGCGGTGCCGGCCGCGAGTCGCGTCGCCGCGAACGCGTCCACGCGTCCGCATCCCAGCGTCGTTATTTCAATGGTTGCGTGCGCCGCAGCATGGGTCGCGCGACCTGCGTTTTTCTCGGTAACGACTAAATAGACCCTAACGAATAGCGCAAATCGTCGAAGGATTTTCTCGAATCCCTCCGAGGACCGACATGATGGAGCCGCGGCGAATGAAGGTGAAAGTCTGCCTCGTGGGCGAGCACGCCGTGGGCAAGACCTCGCTGATCAAACGCTACGTCCTGAACGAGTACGACGATCGATATATCGTGACGCTCGGCGCGAAAGTCTCGAAGAAAGAACTCGCCCTCAATCCGAAAGGCGGGGACGCAATCCAGATGGACATGACGATCTGGGACATCATGGGCTCGAAGGGATTCCGCGAGCTCCTTCGCGAGGCATACTTCCACGGGGCGCAGGGGATCCTCGCCGTCGCCGACATCACCCGATACGATACCCTCGAGGACCTCGACTCGTGGGTCGAGTCCGTGTTCCGGACCGTCGGCGAGATCCCGGTCGCGTTTGCGATCAACAAGATCGACCTGAAGGACCAAGCCGCGTTCGGTGAGGAGCAAGTGAAACAGGCCACGGAGGCCTTCGAGGCCCCGTATTTCTTCAGCTCCGCGAAGACCGGCGAGAACGTCGAGCTCGTGTTCCGGACGCTCGGCGAAACGATCGCGAAGACCGCCGCGAAGTCCGCATCGCAACCGTAGTCGACCCGCAGGTCCTCGGACTTGACCGACCCTTGCTCAACCGTTCCGGCGCACCGCCATAGGCTCAAGTAGCCGGCCCATTCTCCGCCCCTCCGTGTCCGGTGCCGGACCCGCGTCGGCCTCCGTTCGCGTGCGTGTTACCCGGGACCTCGGCCTGTTCGACATCACGATGGCGGCGCTCGGCGCGATGGTCGGCGCCGCGATCTTCCTCCTGGTCGGCGCCGCGTACGCGGTCGCCGGTCCGCTCATCCTCTTGAGCCTCGCGATCGCCGCGCTCATCGCGGCCCTCGCTGGGATGGCGTACGCCGAGCTCGCGTCGGGCCGACCCGATGCCTCGGGGGGCGCGTACGTATGGGTGAGGAGTGCGTTGCCCGCGCCGAGCGGGTTCCTGAGCGGCTGGCTCTCGTGGGGCGGACACATCACCGCCTCCGCGTTGAGCGCCCTCGGCCTCGGGATTTTCATCGTCGAGCTCGTCCGTCCCTCGGCTCAATCGTCGTTTTTCGGGCCTAACCCGCTGGATGTCAGCCTCGTCGCGCTCGCCGTCCTCGCACTATCCGCGGCCGCGCACTTCGCCCGCGTTCACCTCCCGCTCCGCGCGCTCGGCCGGCTGACGTTGGGGAAGATCCTGCTAATCATCCTCGTCGCCGTCCTCGGGGCGATCTCCATCTTCCAACCCGGTCCGCCGCGGGGATTCGCGGTCGGGGCGCCGGTCTCCTCGCTCGAACTGATGCTCGGCGCGGGTGTGCTCTTCATCGCGTTCCAGGGCTTCGAGGTCGTCGCGCAGCTGTCCGACCAGGTGAAGCACCCCGAGAGCAATGTGCCGCGAGGCGTCTTCCTCGCCCTGCTCCTCGCGTTCCTCGTCTACGGGGGGTTCTTCCTCGCGGTGCTCGGTAACGTGCCGGCCGGCGCGTTGTCCGGTTGGCCTGCGTGCACGGCCTGCGTCGGCGGGTCGGAAGACATGGTGCTGTTGGGTGTCCGATATTTCCAACTCGGGCAACCGTACATACGGGACTCCGTCCTGATCATCGGGGTCGTCTCGATGTACGGCGCCCTGAACTCGAACCTGACCGCGGCGATCAAGACCTCCTTCAGCATGGCGCGCGATCGCCTCCTTCCCGGGATTCTCGCACGGATCGGGGGACGCGAAGTGCCTCCCGCCGCCGTCGCCCTCACGTGTGTCGGGGCGGGGCTCCTCGTCTTCCTGACCATCGAGACAATCGCGATCCTAGCGAGCCTCGCGTTCCTTGGTCTCTTTGCGTTCGTCCACGCGTCCGTCATCGCCTTGCGCCGGGGAGAGCGGCGGAGCGCGCCCGGTTTCCGGGTGCCGCTGGTGCCTGCGGTCCCGATGGCCGCGATTGCGTTGAACCTGGCCCTCGGCGCCCTGCTCTGGAATTACCCCGCCCGGAGGGACGCGCCGATTCCGCCCGGGACGTTCGCCATGCTCCTCGGCGGAGTGTGGCTCGCGGTCGGGCTCGCGTATCATTGGATTGGAGGCCGCCGAACCGCGGGCCGTCCGGTTTCGGCCAACGCGGCCACGGAGGTGCGCGACATCCTGGCGACGTCGGAGGACCACGTGGAGCTCGAGCGGTACCGCGTCTTCCTCCCGCTCCGGGAGTTCGAGGACGAGTCCCTCGTCGAACTCGGCGCACGCATCGCCCGCGCCAAGAACGCGGAGCTCAGCCTCCTTCATGTCGTCGAAATCCCTCGAAACCTCCCGCCAAAGGCGATTCGGTTCCGGTACGTGGACGACCGGATTCGCGGGCTTCAACGACTCGCTCGGATCGGCGAGCACCTCGGGGTCGACACCCGCCCGGTCGTCAAGATCGGCCACAAGGTCTACGAGATCATCCTGGACACGATCCGCGAGGAGGCGGTGAACCTCCTCGTCATGGGATGGCGGGGCGAGCGGATCGAAGGGGATCGCCGCGTCCTCGGGAGCAACATCGACTACTTGATCGAGAACGCGCCGTGCGACGTCATCGTGTTCAAGACCCAGGGATTCCGACGGCCCCTCCGCCGGATCGTCGTCCTGACGAGTCCGATCTGGGGCCTCGAGGGGATCGACGACCTCGCGTTGATCCTCGCCGCCGAGGACCATCCGGTCGTCGAAGTCGTGGCGCTCGCGAGCGATCCGTCGGAAGCCGAGCGCCTCAAGCAGGAGAGCACGCGCTTCGAGGGCCGCGCGCACGAGCGCGGCGTGATCGTCGAGCCGAAGGTCATCTACTCGACCCAATGGGAATCGGAGGCGTTGCGCGAGAGCGCCGAAGCATCGTTGCTGATGATCCGCGCGACCTCGCCCGGCGGCCTGCGGAAGTTCTCCCTTGGACCGGTGGAAGACCGGATCGTCAAGCTCGCGAAGTGCCCCGTGTTGATCCTACGGAAGGGGGCCTAGGGCTCGGCATCGCGGGAGCTCGACGCCCCGCTCATGGCCGGGTCCTCCGTGACGTCGGGGCTTCGGATCTCCCATGCGATTCGAGCGGCCGCGAGCAGCATCAGGAAGGCGAGGATTCTTGTAACGGTCACATTCGTCGTGCGTTGCAAGAGGGCAACTCCGAGTCCTACACCCACGACCCCGACGAGGCCCATGATTACCGCGAGACGCAGCGTCCTGCGAGTGGTCTGACCCATCTGACGGTGCGTGAGGAAGCCGACGATTTGCTGCGGCAAGGACACGAGCGAGCTGATCGTCCCGGCCACGATGGCGGGAAGGCCGAAGATCAGGATGAGCGCGGGAATGCGGTATTCGCCGCCCGCGACCCCGAGCAGGCCGGACGTGAGGCCGATGCCGAGTCCGACGACCAATCCGAGCACCGCCTGTTCGAGGCCAAATGAGAACGGACCGGGCGACGGAGACTCGAACAATAGGAGCCGCAAAGCCGTCGTCACGAGGATTGCGGCGAGGAGGCCTTTGAGCCATTTCGAGGGCGTTCGGCGCGCGAGGACCGCTCCGCCGTATGCACCGGGCAAGGACCCGACCATCATCGTGGCGGCAAGGAGGAGTGTGTCGAACGGTTGAGAGAGGGCGCCGCGAAGGAGGGCGGTCGAAATCCCGACGAGCACTCCCGCGAGCAGATTCCCGGCGATCGTCCAACGTACGTTCCGCAGCAAGCTCAGGAGAACGGGTGCCCGGTACTCTCCTCCCCCGACGCCGGTTACTCCCGCGACGATGCCGATCGGCAATGCCGCGATTCCGGCCACCAAATCGTCCCGGGAGATTTTTCGCGGAATCGATACGCTCTTCATCCGCGCGGCTCCCCCATCATGCGTTTGCGGTAAGACGAAACCCTGCATAAGGACGCAGGCCATCGGTTTGTTTTGGGCATCCTACACGAGGGTGACGTCGACCGTCTCGACGCTCCCGACTCCGGGGATGGCGGCCAGGGACTGCTCCAGGAGGTCGGACCCTCCCGACGCGTCGCTCACGACCGCGATCGCGAGGATCGCCTTCAGCCCGAACGCGACGGGCTGCTCGCGCAGATCCCGCAGGGCGCTCCCGAGCGTCGAGCGAACACGCGATCGGATCGACTCGAGGTCCGTGTCGGCATCGTCGGGCATGATTCGGAATGTGACGGCCACGGATCCCATCCGTGCACCTCACGGCCCGGTGAACGAACAGACGGGGCATCGATACGAAACGGATTGGTCGCGGCATCGCGCGCACCGCCCGATCTTCGCTTTGCCGCAGCTCGGGCACGGGAACAACGTCGTGCCTTTTCCCGAGAGGACGGCGCCGCACGAGGTGCAGCGGCTCTCCGCGCGGATCACGAAACGCGGGATGAAGTGGGTCTATAAATCGTTGTGCTCCATCGCCATCTATATCCTGCGAGCTGAATAATTATGGCCCCTCCGATTTCGATCCGCCAACGGGGTTCGCGCGCACCGCAAACTTTAATACGAAGGCTCGTTTTGGCAAACGGTCGCATGTCGCCGCCGCTAGCCGGAGGGCCCGTAGCTCAGCTAGGTAGGATGGCGAACCAACACCGTCCCTAGAAAGAGCATCCGGCTTTTAGCCGCCTTCCTTCACCGGAGAGCGGAAAGAAACCGGGTGGTCCGGGGTTCGAACGGGCCCTGCGGAGCGCGCGGGGTCCCCGAAAGTCCCCGCGGGCCCGTACGGCTCGCGCGCGCGTGGCATGCCAGGTGGAAAACGGTCGCCCAGGGAGGACCTCCCCTTGAGGTTTAACGTGTTGGAGCATCAGCTAGTACCAGAGCATCGCCTCGTGCCGGAGGAAGAGGCGGAGCGGGTTTTGAAGGCGATGAAGATCACGCGAGACCAGCTCCCGAAGATTCGGAAGAGCGATCCCGTGATCCAGGTCCTCGAGAAGATCGAGGGGCCCATCGAGGAAGGCCGGATCATCCGCGTCACACGGGTGAGCGGGACCGCGGGCGTGTCGGAGGCTTATCGCCTCGTCATCGGGAGGTAGACCATGCGCGAACTCATCGACGCGTTCTTCCGAGAACGCTCCATCGTCAACCATCACATCGCCTCGTTCAACGACTTCCTTCCGACGATCGACAATCCGAATTCGCGGATGCAACGGATCGTAGACAACCTCCGGTCGTCGCCCGAGGACGAACGCCGTGGCATCATCAAGCTCGACGAAGACCGGACCGAAGGCGACGTCATCGAAATCCGGATCGGCCGGAAACGCGACGAGCGCGGACGGATTGACCTCGAGGCGAAGCCAACGATCACGCTGGGCCTGCCGGTCGTCAAGGAGGCGAACGGGGCAACGCACCCCCTCAACCCGATGGAAGCGCGCCTTCGGAACCTGAACTACACGGCCCCGATCTACCTCGACTTCACGGTCATCGAGAACGGCATCGAGCGGGAGCCGGAACGGGTGCACATCGGCAACTTCCCGATCATGGTCAAGTCGAAACGGTGCCTCCTCTACAAGGAGAACATGGAGACGGAAGGGGAGCTCACGTCCGACGAGTACAAACGCAAGCTCATCGAGATGGGCGAGGACCCGTACGACCCGGGCGGGTACTTCATCATCGGCGGGACGGAGCGGGCCCTGATCTCGCTCGAGGATCTTGCCCCGAATCGCGTCCTCGTCGAGTTCAATGAAAGGTACGGCCGGAAGGTCGAGGTCGCGAAGGTCTTCTCCCAGAAAGAGGGGTACCGCGCCCTCACCCTGATGGAGAAGAAGAAGGACGGGCAGCTGATCGTCAGCGTGCCGACCGCGTCCGGGCAGATCCCGCTGATCATCCTCATGAAAGCCCTGGGCATGGAGAAGGACGAGGACATCTACAACGCGGTCGTCTCGACGCCCGAGATGGCGAACATCGTCTACGCGAACATCGAGGAATGTCAGAACAAGAAGATCTACCCGCCGAACGGGATCTTCACGCGGGACGACGCGATCAATTACCTCGAGAAGAAGTTCGCGACGGGCCAGGCGAAGGAATACCGGATCAAGAAGGTCGAGTCGATCCTCGACCGGTCGCTCCTCCCGCACCTCGGCGACACCCGCGAGGACCGGATCAAGAAGGCGATCTTCCTCGGACGCGTCGCCCGCACGGTCCTCGAGCTTTCCCTCGGCATGCGTCGCGAGGACGACAAGGACCACTACGCGAACAAGCGGCTGAAGCTCGCGGGCGACTTGATGGAGGACCTGTTCCGGGTCGCCTTCGCGAATCTCGTGAAGGATCTCAAATACCAGTTGGAGCGATCGTACGCGCGGCGCCGGGAGCTGAAGATCTCCTCGGCGATCCGGCCGGATCTCCTGACGCAGCGGCTGCTCCACGCGCTGGCGACCGGCAACTGGGTCGGCGGGCGCGCCGGCGTCAGCCAGCTTCTCGACCGCACGTCGAACATGAGCGCGTTGAGCCATCTTCGGCGCGTCACCTCCCCGCTCACGCGGTCCCAGCCGCACTTCGAGGCGCGCGACCTCCATCCGACCCAGTGGGGCCGCCTCTGTCCGAACGAGACGCCGGAGGGCCAGAACTGCGGGCTGGTCAAGAACTGCGCCCTCGTGATCGACGTGTCGGAGGGATTCCCGGAGGAAGAGGTCAAGCTCCTCCTCGCCGACCTTGGGACGAAGCAGGTCAAGGGCCAGCAGACCCAGCTCACCCGCGTCTACGTCAACGGGGATCTCGTCGGGCTCCACGAGGACCCGAAGGTGCTCGTGGCCGAGATCCGGGAGCGTCGCCGATCGGGCCTCCTGAGCCACGAAGTCAATGTCCGCTTGGACGAGAACATGGGGGAGATCATCATCAACTGCGACGAGGGCCGGATCCGGCGACCGTTGCTCGTCGTGAAGGATGGCCACATCGTCTTCTCCCGAAAGCACGTCGACGAGCTGAAGATGGGCCGCCTTCGGTTCTCCGACCTCGTCCGGAACGGGATCGTCGAGTGGATCGACGCGGAAGAGGAGGAAGACACGTTCATCGCGATCTATCCGTACGACGTCCCGAGCCGGTGCAAGGAATGCAAGCACCCGCTGAGCCGGAACGACGTCACGTGGGCGAACATGGGGAGCCGCGACGACGAGGCCGAGCTCCTGTGCGCGCATTGCCACAAGACGTTCACCGTGAAAGCGGCGATCACGAAAGAGCACTCCCACATCGAGGTCGACCCGATGGTGATCCTCGGGGTCGCCTCCGGCGTCGTGCCGTATCCTGAGCACAACTCGTCCCCGCGCGTCACGATGGGCGCCGGGATGGCCAAGCAATCCCTGGGCCTCGGATCGAGCAACTACCGCCTGCGGCCGGATACCCGGAGCCACCTGCTCCACTACCCGGAGCAACCGCTCGTGCAGACGGACTCGATGAAGTACGTGTCCTTCAACGAGCGTCCCGCGGGCCAGAATTTCGTCGTCGCGGTGATGTCCCACCACGGGTACAACATGGAAGACGCGCTCGTCATGAACAAGGCCTCGATCGACCGCGGCCTCGGGCGCTCATCGTTCATGCGAACGTACCGCGCGGAGGAACGCCGTTATCCGGGCGGTCAGGAAGATCACTTCGAGATCCCGTCCCCGGACGTGCGCGGCGCCCGCGCGGACCTGTCGTACGCGAACCTCACGCCGGATGACGGCCTCATCTCGCCGGAGGTCCTCGTCCAGGGCGGGGAAGTTCTCATCGGCAAGACGAGTCCGCCACGGTTCCTCGAAGAGGAGACGGACTTCCTGACTCCGCAGAAGCGCCGCGAGACGTCCGTCACCGTGCGGCACGGGGAAAGCGGCTGGGTCGACTCCGTCATGCTCACCGAGAGCGAGAACGGCTCGAAGCTCGCGAAGGTGAAGGTGCGCGACCTTCGGGTCCCGGAGCTGGGCGACAAGTTCGCGTCCCGCCATGGGCAGAAGGGCGTCATCGGGCTCATCGCGCCGCAGGAAGACATGCCCTTCACCGCGCAAGGCATCATCCCGGACCTGATCATCAATCCCCACGCGATCCCGTCCCGGATGACCGTGGCCCATGTCCTCGAGCAGATCGGCGGGAAGGTCGGCTGCCTTGAAGGTCGGTTCATCGACGGCACGCCCTTCTCCGGCGAGCGGGAAGAGGCGATGCGGAACGCCCTCGTGGAGAACGGGTTCCGGTCGAACGGGAAGGAGATCCTGTACGACGGCCGCACGGGCCGGATGATTCCCGCGGAGATTTTCATCGGCGTCATCTACTACCAGAAGCTCCACCACATGGTGTCGGGCAAGCTCCACGTCCGGTCACGGGGCCCGGTGCAGATCCTCACGAGGCAGCCGACGGAAGGGCGGTCCCGCCAGGGCGGTCTGCGATTCGGCGAGATGGAACGGGATTGCCTGATCGGCCACGGCGCCGCGATGGTGATCAAGGACCGCCTCCTCGACGAGTCGGACGGGACGATCCAATATGTGTGCGGCAACCCGGACTGCGGACACTTCGCAATCAAAGATCGGAAAGGGAACCTCCGGTGCCCGGTCTGTGAGAACACGTCGAAGATTTACCCCGTGCAGACCTCGTACGCGTTCAAGCTCCTGCTCGACGAACTCCTGTCCTTGGGGGTCGTCATGCGTCTCCAGCTGGAGGACATGCGATGATGTCTTCAATGAGGGGGGTCACGAAGCGGATCCAGGCGATCAAGTTCGCTCTCCTGAGCCCCGATGAGATCCGCCGGATGTCGGCGACGAAGATCATCACGGCGGACACGTACGACGACGATGGATTCCCGATCGACATGGGCCTGATGGATTCCCATCTCGGGGTCATCGAGCCCGGTCTCCGGTGCAAGACGTGCGGCGGGAAGGTCGACGATTGCCCGGGTCACTTCGGCCACATCGATCTCGCGATGCCGGTGATCCACGTCGGGTACGTGAAGGACATCAAGAAGCTCCTCCAGGCGACGTGCCGGAAGTGCGGACGACTGCTCCTCACGCGCCAGCAAGCGCAGGAGTACATGGCGGAGATGGAACAGGTCGAGGAGCTCGGCGGCGACGTGACGGAGGTTGGCTTCGTCACGAAGGAGACCGCCCGCGAAGCGCAGAAGCGGCAGCGCTGTCCCCATTGCGGCGAGGAACAGGGAAAGGTCACCCTCGACAAGCCGACGACGTTCCGCGAGGACGGTCACAAGCTCACACCGAAAGAGGTGCGCGAGCGCCTCGAGCGGATCCCGAACGAAGACCTCCGGGTCCTCGGGATGAACCCCGAGGTCGCCCGGCCCGAGTGGATGGTCCTGACCGCGCTGCTCGTCCCGCCCGTCACCGTGCGTCCGTCGATCACCCTCGAGAGCGGCGACCGCTCGGAGGACGACCTCACGCACAAGCTCGTCGACGTCCTGCGGATCAACCAGCGTCTGCGCGAGAACCGGGACGCGGGTGCGCCCCAGCTGATCGTCGAGGACCTGTGGGAGCTGCTCCAATATCACGTGACGACGTACTTCGACAACCAGACGTCGGGCATCCCGCCGGCGAGGCACCGGTCCGGACGGCCGCTGAAGACGCTCGTGCAGCGGTTGAAGGGAAAGGAAGGCCGCTTCCGATCGAATCTGTCCGGCAAGCGGGTGAACTTCTCGGCCCGCACCGTCATTTCTCCGGATCCGATCCTGTCGATCAACGAGGTCGGCGTCCCGGTCGAGGCGGCCCGCGAGCTGACGGTCCCGGTCCACGTCCAGGCGTACAACCTGGACATCGTCAAGCAATGGGTGAAGCGCGGTCCGACGCCGCTCGGTCCCCTGGGCGAGTATGCGCCCGGCGTGAATTACGTCATCCGCCCGGACGGCCGGCGGATCCGCGTGACGGAGAAGAACGCCGAGGTCGTCGCGGAAGCCGTCGAGGTCGGATACACGGTCGAGCGGCAGCTCGTGGACGGCGACATCGTGCTGTTCAATCGGCAGCCCTCCCTGCACCGGATGTCCATGATGGCGCACGAGGTCCGCGTCATGCCCCACAAGACGTTCCGCTTCAACCTGGCGGTGTGTCCGCCGTACAACGCGGACTTCGACGGCGACGAGATGAACCTGCACGTCCTGCAGAGCGAGGAAGCGCGCGCGGAGGCCCGGGTCCTCATGCGGGTGCAGGAGCACATCCTCTCCCCGCGGTTCGGCGGCCCGGTCATCGGCGGCATCCACGATCACATCTCGGGCTCGTTCCTCCTGACGCACAAGGAGAGCAAGTTCACTCGGGAGGAGGTCACGTTCATCCTGAGCAAGATCGACATGCGGGACCTTCCGCCGGCGGACGTCAAGCGGGGCGGCAAGGAGTTCTGGTCCGGGAAGGCCCTGTTCTCCGCGATCCTGCCGAAGAACCTCAGCATGACGTTCAAGTCCTCGATTGCGCCGAAGGGCGACATCGGGTTGAAGGAGCTCAAAGAGGAAGACTCGCTCGTCGTCATCAAGGACGGCGTAGTCCTGTCCGGTACGATCGACGAGAACGCGGTCGGCGCGTTCAAGGGCAAGATCCTGGACAAGCTGGCTCGGGACTACGGGCCGGACGCCGCGCGGGAGTTCATCGATCGGGCGACGAAGATGGCCATCGGCGCGATCATGATCCGAGGCTTCACGACGGGCATCGACGACGAGGACATCCCGGAAGAAGCGAAGAAGCAGATTGCGGACGTCCTCAAGACCGCGATCGAGAAGGTAGAGGACCTCGTGGAGTCGTACAAGCGGGGCGAGCTCGAGCAGATGCCCGGTCGGTCCCTCGAAGAGACGCTCGAGGTCGAAGCGATGAAGATCCTCGGCCGCGCGCGGGACCAGGCCGGCCAGATCGCGGGCAAGCACCTGGGGATCGAGAACAGCGCGGTGATCATGGCTCGATCCGGCGCTCGCGGGTCGATGCTCAATCTCTCCCAGATGGCCGGATCGATCGGGCAGCAGGCGGTCCGCGGGGAGCGCCTGAGCCGCGGCTACTGGAACCGCACCCTCCCACATTTCAAGAAGGGCGACCTCGGCGCGGAGGCAAAAGGCTTCGTGAAGTCGTCGTACAAGAGCGGTCTCCACCCGACGGAATATTTCTTCCACGCGATGGGCGGACGGGAAGGCCTCGTCGACACCGCGGTGCGGACGTCGCGGTCGGGATACATGCAGCGCCGCCTGATCAACGCCCTCGAGGACCTGAAGGTCAAGGAGGACGGCACGGTCCGAAACACGGCGGACACGATTATCCAGTTCAAGTTCGGCGAAGACGGCGTCGATCCGTCCCGCAGCGTCCAGGGGCGCGCGGTCGACATCGATGACATCTTGCAAGAAGTCCTCGGCGAGGAGCCGTCGTGGAAGGAGCGGCTCCGCGAGCAGGAGATGGCCTCGTACGGCCTCACGGAGAAAGACATGTACGTCGAGATCTCCGAGGAAGAGGTCGAGGTCGAAGAGGAAGAGCCTCCGTCGGAGGAGTGACGATGGCCCGAGCGACGACGATTCAGGCGCTGCGGAACCGCGGGATCTCGAAGAAGACCGCGGAGATCCTGGCGGACGCCGGCTTCACCTTGGAAAAGCTCGCGGCCTCAAAGCCCGAGCGTCTCGCGAAGTTCATCGCGAAGAAGGAGGCCGAGAAGGTCCTCAAGAAACTCGGCACGGCCCCTGCCGCCGCGGAGGCAAAGCCGGCGCCGAAGCGCGAGAAGGCCAAGCCCGCGGCCCGTGCCCGGAGGCCCTCGGCGAAGGCGGCCGAGGCGGAGCCGGAAGCGCCGCTCACGATCCCTGTGAAGGCGCCGCCGCTCTCGGCGGGCGAACAGGAGATCCTCGACGGGTTGAAGGAGATCGGACGATGGCTCCCCCGGTTCGTCGTGACGGAGCTATCGAAGAAACTCCATGGACTCAAGCTCAGCAAGAAGCGCCTCCAAGAGGTCCTCCAGCGAATCTGCGAGAAGTTTGACCTCCACGCGATCGACGCGAACGAGTCCGCGGGGATCGTGTCCGCGCAGTCGATCGGGGAACCCGGGACCCAAATGACTATGAGAACTTTTCACTACGCGGGGGTCGCCGAGATGAACGTCACCCTCGGGCTCCCGCGGCTGATCGAAATCGTCGACGCGCGTCGCGTGCCGTCGACCCCGATCATGGAGCTGTACGTCAAGTCGGGTCACACGGACCTCGAGCGGATGCGAAAGATCGCGACCGAGATCGAGATGACCTCCCTCGAGGACATCGCCTCGATCGAGACGGACCTCGTGAACATGCGGGTCCTCGCATATCCGGACGATCACCGCATGAAATCGCGGGGGGTCACCTGGCCGGAGCTCGAGGAGAAGCTGAAGAAACTCGGTGAGATCCAGGAGGTCCGCCGCCAGGTCGGGAGCGCGGAGAAGAAGGCCAGGGCGCTCGTCGTCGAGGCCGGAGAGCCGTCGTTCAAGAAGCTCCAGCGCCTCGTCGAACAGGTCCGGATGATGAAGATCAAGGGGATCGACGGGATCTCGCGCGCGATCATCAAGAAGCGCGGCGAGGGCTACGTCATCTACACGGAGGGATCGAATCTCTCGAAGATCCTCGAACTCCCGTACGTCGATGCATCGAGGACGACCACGAACTCGGTCCAGGAGATCTACGAGGTCCTCGGCATCGAGGCCGCGCGGAACGCGATCGTGAACGAGGCGTACAACACGCTCCAGGAGCAGGGCCTGACCGTGGACATCCGCCACATCATGCTCGTCTCCGACATGATGACGAACGACGGGGACGTGAAGGCGATCGGCCGCCACGGCATCTCCGGACGCAAGTCGTCCGTGCTCGCGCGGGCCGCGTTCGAGATCACGGCGCACCACCTGCTCCGGGCCGCGATCACGGGCGAGGTGGACTACCTCGACGGCGTCGCGGAGAACGTGATCGTGGGCCAGCCCGTCACCCTTGGCACGGGCGCCGTCAACCTGATCTACAAGCCGCCTCCGGGGGCCCCGAAGCCGACGGCCGTCGCCAAGCCGAAACCCGCCGTGACGCCTCCGGCCCCCATTCCGCCCCCCGAGCAGCCCCTGGAAGAGGTCGTCCCGT